>ENA-OWNQ01000008-OWNQ01000008.1-gut-metagenome-genome-assembly--contig:-NODE-8-length-288480-cov-25.208372_pt1 | contig 288480 bp, 230 predicted proteins | sample MGYA00248252_ERZ651782 | MGnify/ENA primary metagenome ERZ651782 (study PRJEB26908, sample SAMEA4031705) | gut metagenome | biome: gut; feature: normal infant; material: stool | place: China | collected... | reverse complement strand
AAATCAAGAGAAAAGCTCACGTAAAGCAAAGCTTTTCTCTTGATTTTTTAGAAAGAGGAACATTTACTGAATATCCCTAATCAGATAGTAGTGGGTACGAGAATCGAACTCGTATTACATGCGTGAGAGGCATGTGTCCTAACCGTTAGACGAACCCACCGGAGTTTGATAGATTAAAAAGAGCCAAGTCTTTAAAACTTAGCTCTTTTTTATTTTGAGATTTTTTGCGGAAGCTGGGGGATTCGAACCCCCGGTACCCTTACGAGTACGTCAGTTTAGCAAACTGGTGGTTTCAGCCACTCACCCAAACTTCCTTGAACCCGCATTCTCTCTCAAATGCGGTGCAAATATAGGGGGAACTTTTGGACTACGCAAATCTTTTAGCAAGATTTTTTTTACCTGTTTTTTGTAAAATGAGATAACCTGCTATGTTTCAAATGTTAAACGGAAGAATTTTTTTTTCGAAAGCTTTTAATTTTTATCGATGGAATGGGAACTTGAAACATATTGACGCTATCCGCTTATTATAGTGACGGTATCTTCATGGGATAGGGTAAACATCCGGATGGGATAGTGACGGTATATTTGACGTAAGAAAAGGACATAAAAAAAGGCTATCTATCCCAGACAGCCAATCTTTTTGTTAACCTTAAATCTAATACTATGAAAAACACAGTACAAATATACGGACTTCTGTCAACTTTGCAAATAAAACAAGAAAAAAGAGATGTTTTATAACATTGATTAAATATTTGATTCCTCAATTCTATTTTTATTAAGACTTTCGGCGTTTTGAATGCTATATTCCCAATATTTGTCACATAATTTCAGATAGCTGGTCTCGGCACTCTTGCCACCTAAAGAAATAGCGTACATCTTTGTCTGTTTCGCTTTTGCGTGTTCGATGGTTCGGGATAGTAGTTGTTCGACAGGACGCATCTCAAAGTCCGATACGGTGATAATGTCCGCTTCCATATATCCTTCTTCGCTGATCTTTCGCAAAGCATGCGTGATGACAGGTTCCATATCGGTTCCGCCATGAAAGGATTGACATAAGAAATCGACCAGGCGATCGAAACTGCTGCCTAAATCTGTGATTTCAATGCACTCGATATCATCGGAAAACAGGATGACGTAACATTTCCGATGTTGCACTTCCGTCAGTTCGGCAATGGCAAGTAGGGTGGATTTCGCGATTCTTTCCCGTTCGCCTGCCATGGAACCGGAAGTGTCCAGACAAACAATGAAAGGACCTTCGGCTTCTTCGGAAACTTCGTTCCCTATTGTTTTCTTGTCGTTGATGGTTTGCTTTTCATGTGATTGATAGTCGATGATTTGCAATCTCTTCTCAATGAAACGCTCAAAGAAAATGGGTTGCAGGCTTTTTTCGGCCAGATAACAATATTCCAAGGGAAGAAGGCTGTTTAAGTCGTTTCCTTCGCAAATACCAGCAATATCACTTCGGGTGGCATGAGATATAATTTGTTCCCGATGAATACCGGCAGTCATTTTGAAACGTTTCCGGCTGCTTTGGTGTTTCTTGCCCAAGATTTCTACCAGTTCACGGATAACGGGATTTCGTTTGATCGTTTCTTCGTATTCTAAAATCTGTTCTGCTATCTGTTTATGGTTGCGGAGTAACCAGACGAGGCGTGAGCCGCCACGCACCGGAAGGTTTTTGGCAAGTGATAGCTGAAGACGGTAGAAATCATCACAAAGCCGCTCGATATGTTCCATCTGATAGTTGAACTCGTTGTTCGAGAGCAGTGTGTGCCATTTGTCGAAGAAGAGAGTCCGCAACGCTTTCCATTCTTTAGAGCGTGGGCTGATTGCGTCAAAACGCTGGAGGTAGTATTTTACGTTGAGGTCTACCAGGTGATATTTCATTGAGAACGTGTAGGCGCTGTTTTTCAGGAAATGGAGAAACTTGGTGTCGGATGCTTCATTCATTTCATGAAAGTATTCCCATTGCGACGCGTAGTGGGAGTAGAAATCTTGCAGGGAGGGTTGCGTGTGACGAAAATACCGGTGAATATCCGCATCCAGTTCTTCGGGACGGATAATCAGGTTGTGCAGTTGTTCGTCGTACACATCGTAGGCTATTCCCTGCAATTTCTCATAATAAATGTCTTGCAGGTGTTTGAGCCTAATACTCTCTGTTCTCTTGTTCATGGGCGTGAGCGATGATGCGGAGTTCGTTCCGGTAATTCTCTATGATATGTGCAGTCTCTCCTAAAATTCGTTTGATCTTGCTTTTTTGCGATGAGCTTAAGAAGAGATGCTCTTTTGTATATGCTGTTTCCCGTTCGGAGATTGTTTTATATTCCACCTCCATTTGATGGAGCAAGTCGATCACTTCCTGCAATGTAAATTCGAATGGAGTGTTGCCATCCTGTTGTGCAGGCAAAGGATCACAATTGTCATAACATAGTAACGGATATTCCTGATTGTTGACGAAAACTGACCGTCTTCCTTTTCGGAGGGAATAGATATTCTTTTGCGCGATATTTCTGTTCTTTACAAAATCGTAGGCTTTCAGGATTTTGTTAACCGGACGGAATTTATCCTGTTGGATATAAAACAGCCGATTGCTGTCTTTCTTCAAAGACTGGTAATCGGAAGCAAAAATGAGTAGATTTCCGGTAATGTGATAACCTTCTATGCGATGATAGAAGGTGTCTACGACCTGGATTCCCGGATCGCTAAGTTCACGCAGGCTGTGTTCGGACTTCATGTTTTCTTTCAGTGTGTCCAATTTTTGTTCCAACCGTTTTTCTCCTAACAGATAGGTGTTGATGCCTCGTGCTATCGACTGTTCTACAATCTCTTCTATAATGGGGAGCTGCGAAATTTCATCCCACAGGCAGGCGCTCATCAACAGGCAGTCGGAGAAATGAATTCCTGGAGATTCATTCAGATAGGCCGATGTGCGGAGTAGACCTACTATTTTCTTCCAGCGGCGGTCGGATACATAGATGGGAGGGGTGTTTTCATCCCGTCCTGTGTTATATTGTTCAATTTCTCGTTTGATATTGTGAATCAGCTCGAAGATAGTATAGTGAATACCTACTTTTTCGCTTTCAACTTGTATCTGGTTGTATAATTCATCGTTCACCTGGAGTTTTTCCGGGATTTCAGGTTCTATCTCCCGCGTAGAAGAAATCATCTGATCGAACGCATATTCCTGTTCGATACATCCGACAAACTGACGGATCAGGAAACGGTCGTATAAGGCTTCCAGTCCTTCACCTTTTGCCGGCAGTTCGTTGGAAGCGGCAATTAATGCTTTCAGGGGTACACGCACCGTAAATTGTCCGTTGCGGTATATCTTTTCATTGATTACCGTCAAAAGGGAATTTTGGATAGCAGGGCCGGCCTTCCATATTTCATCCAGAAAGACGATTGATGCTGTCGGCAGGTATCCTTTTGTGATGCGTTCGTACGTATCTTCATCCTTCAATTTTGAAATGGAGACGGGACCGAATATTTCGTCCGGTGTACTGAAGCGGGACATCAGATACTCAAAAGCATCTGCGCCTTTAAATGCCAGTTTTAGCCTGCGTGCTACCAAACTTTTAGCTACTCCCGGAGGGCCCAGCAGAAAGATACTTTCCCCTGCCATGGCGGATAGCAGAGACAGTGCGATGGTATGCTCTTTTTCGAATACTCCCTCATTGAGGGACTTCAATAATTGGGTGATATGTGATTTGATAGACTTCATGCGACGGATAATTTCATGTGTTGTTAGTGGGAGGCAAAGATACAAGAATTCTTTGAAATAGACTTCACCGGAGGGATTTACTCCTAGATTTAGGCAATTTCCTCCCGATAAGTAGGAGTTTTCAGTTTCATGGGGAAAATTCATTCTCTACTTTTGTTCTATCGAAAGATAAATGATATATAATAATTAGAGAACCATTAAAAATAAAGGAATATGAAAACGAGCACATTTAAATACTTTGGTTTGGCGTTGATGGCTATATTGATGGTAAGTTTTACCTCTTGCGAAGTGGAAATAGATAGTTTCTATGATGATGATAATAATGGTGCAGGGTACTATAACCGTTCGGCTGATTTATGTAGCCGTACCTGGGTTAGTTTCTACCGCGACATGGACGGTAACTATTGCCGTCAGGAACTGGACTTTTTTTTAGATCGTACCGGAATCGACTATATACGGGTGGAATATCCTAATGGAGCAGTCGATCAATATGAATATAATTTCCGTTGGAGTTGGGAAAATTATGCACAGACTTCCATTCGTATGTCATACGGACCGAATGATGTTTCATATCTGGATGATGTATATATCGGTGGAAACAGATTGAGCGGTTATCTGGACGGACGAAATAACTTTGTGGAGTTTCAAGGGAAAAGATGAAGCGTAAAGCAGGAAGAAACGTGAAGCAGGAAGAAATAAGAAAAGGTTAAGAAATTAGGAGAGATAAAGAAATTAGAAAAAGATAAAGAGATAGGTAAGCGTAAAGGAAGAAACAGGTAAAAAAGCATCGTTGGAAGGATAACAAGATGCGGGTAAAAAGAGAAAGGATAAGATTGTTAAGATAGAAATATAATAGGTATTAAGAACAAAATAACAGGTAACAGTGTAAAAGGGTAATCAATAAGATTTCAGGATATATGAATCAGGGTATAATTGGGGCGCGAAATGAAAGCTTAAAAGTTTTGAACCGGACTAAATAGTTTTTATCTTTGCGCCCTATTAGTTTTTATATACATGGAGTGGTTATATAGTCTATTCATCGAACATTCTGCCTTACAGGCTGTTGTGGTACTTTCACTGATTTCTGCCATTGGTTTGGGCTTGGGAAGAGTGCATTTCTGGGGAGTTTCCCTGGGAGTCACTTTTGTTTTTTTTGCGGGTATCCTGGCCGGCCATCTCGGGCTTTCGGTCGATCCGCAGATGTTAAACTACGCAGAAAGTTTCGGACTGGTCATTTTCGTTTATTCCCTCGGGCTACAAGTCGGTCCCGGTTTTTTTAGCTCTTTCCGTAAAGGTGGGGTAACGCTGAATATGTTGGCGTTGGGAGTCGTTCTGCTGGGAACGTTGTTGACGGTGGTGGCTAGTTATGCAACGGGTGTCTCTCTTCCTGATATGGTGGGCATCCTTTGTGGAGCAACGACAAACACTCCGGCATTGGGAGCTGCGCAACAAACTCTGAAACAGATGGGAATAAACAGCAGTACGCCTGCTTTAGGATGTGCGGTGGCCTATCCGATGGGAGTAGTCGGCGTAATCCTTGCCGTTTTATTAATCCGTAAAGTATTGGTTCGCAAAGAAGACTTGGAGATAAAAGAGAAAGACGATGCGAACAAAACTTATATTGCAGCGTTTCAAGTACACAATCCTGCTATTTTCAATAAAAGTATCAAGGATATAGCTCGTATGAGTTACCCGAAGTTTGTCATATCCCGTTTGTGGCGTGACGGACATGTCAGTATTCCGACTTCAGACAAGATTCTGAAAGAAGGCGACCGTCTGCTAGTAATAACTGCAGAAAAAGACGCTTTAGCCTTGACGGTACTTTTTGGTGAACAGGAAAATACGGATTGGAATAAAGAGGACATTGACTGGAATGCGATTGACAGCGAATTGATCTCGCAGCGTATCGTTGTCACCCGTCCCGAACTGAATGGTAAGAAACTCGGTGCACTCCGGTTGAGAAACCATTACGGAATTAACATCAGCCGTGTTTACCGGTCGGGGGTGCAACTGCTTGCTACTCCGGGATTGATACTTCAGTTGGGCGACCGCCTGACAGTGGTGGGCGAGGCTGCTGCTATCCAGAATGTGGAGAAAGTATTGGGAAATGCCGTGAAAAGCTTGAAAGAACCCAATCTGGTTGTTATATTTATCGGTATCGTGCTTGGTTTGGCACTGGGGGCTATTCCTTTCTCTTTTCCGGGTGTCAGTACTCCTGTGAAGTTGGGATTAGCGGGTGGACCGATCATTGTCGGTATCCTTCTGGGGACTTTTGGACCACGGATACACATGATTACCTATACCACCCGTAGTGCGAACCTTATGTTGCGTGCTTTGGGACTTTCCATGTACCTTGCTTGTCTGGGACTGGATGCCGGAGCTCACTTTTTCGATACCGTATTCCGTCCGGAAGGCTTATTATGGATTGGTTTGGGAGCCGGATTGACTATCATTCCAACAGTGTTGGTTGGATTCGTGGCTTTCAAGATGATGAAGATCGATTTCGGTTCTGTATCCGGTATGTTGTGCGGAAGTATGGCAAATCCGATGGCACTGAACTATGTAAACGATACAATCCCCGGCGACAACCCATCCGTAGCCTATGCGACTGTTTATCCGCTATGTATGTTCCTGCGGGTAATTATCGCCCAAGTGTTGTTGATGTTCTTGTTAAATTGAGAATAGTATATTGCTGGATCGTAATTAGTAACTAGTAAATTGTAAATAGTAAAATAGTAAATAAAATGACTGCTCAAAGTAACATAACTCCTGAAAGCATTGTGGGCGATCTCCGTTACCTGCAACTGCTTTCCCGAAGTTTTCCTACGATTGCCGATGCTAGTACGGAAATAATCAATCTGGAGGCTATCTTAAATCTACCTAAAGGGACAGAGCATTTCCTGACTGACATTCATGGAGAATACGAAGCTTTTCAGCACGTACTGAAAAACGCTTCAGGTGCGGTAAAACGTAAAGTAAATGAAATATTCGGCAACACTCTCCGCGAGGCTGAAAAGAAAGAAATCTGCACGTTGATTTACTATCCCGAAGAGAAACTTCAATTAGTGAAAGCACGTGAAAAGGATTTGGATGATTGGTATCTGATTACCCTGAACCAACTGGTGAAGGTCTGTCAGAATGTATCTTCCAAATATACCCGTTCGAAGGTTCGTAAATCGCTGCCTGCCGAGTTCTCATATATTATTCAGGAATTATTGCACGAATCTTCCATCGAGCCGAACAAGCATGCCTATATCAATGTAATTATCAGCACGATTATCACTACCAAGCGTGCCGACGATTTCATTATCGCGATGTGCAATCTGATTCAGCGTCTGACTATTGACTCTCTTCATATCGTAGGCGATATTTACGACCGTGGTCCTGGTGCGCATATCATCATGGATACGTTGTGCAATTACCATAACTTCGATATTCAATGGGGAAATCATGATATTCTCTGGATGGGGGCAGCTTCCGGTAACGATAGTTGTATTGCCAACGTGATACGTATGTCCATGCGCTACGGCAATCTGGGCACGCTTGAAGACGGATACGGAATCAATCTGCTTCCATTGGCTACTTTTGCAATGGATACGTATGCTGATGATCCTTGCACCATCTTCATGCCGAAGATGAATTTTGCCGACGCTCATTATAATGAGAAGACTCTGCGCTTGATAACTCAAATGCATAAAGCCATTACCATTATCCAGTTTAAGCTGGAAGCCGAAATCATCGACCGTCGTCCGGAGTTCGGGATGACCAACCGTAAACTGCTGGAAAAGATTGATTTTGAGCGTGGCATCTTTGTATACGAAGGAAAAGAATATGCTTTGCGCGATACCAACTTCCCGACCGTAGATCCTGCCGATCCTTACCGGTTGACGGAAGAAGAACGCGAATTGGTAGAAAAGATTCATTATTCATTTATGAATAGTGAAAAGCTGAAGAAACACATGCGTTGCCTGTTTACCTATGGCGGAATGTATCTGGTTTCAAATTCGAATCTTCTTTATCACGCTTCTGTTCCTCTGAATGAGGATGGTAGCTTTAAGCATGTCAAAATACGTGGTAAGGAATATTGGGGGCGTAAATTGCTGGATAAAGCCGATCAACTGATTCGTACTGCGTACTTCGATGAAGAAGGGGAGGAGGATAAGGAATTTGCTATGGATTACATTTGGTATATGTGGTGTGGTCCGGAAGCTCCCTTGTTCGATAAGGATAAGATGGCAACTTTTGAGCGTTATTTCGTAGAAGATAAAGAATTGCATAAAGAGAAGAAAGGTTATTATTATACATTGCGTAACCGGGAAGATGTCTGCGATCAGATTTTGGCAGAGTTTGGAGCTTCCGGTCCTCACTCGCATATCATCAACGGGCATGTGCCTGTGAAAACGATTCAGGGAGAACAGCCAATGAAAGCCAATGGCAAGCTTTTCGTTATTGATGGCGGATTCTCAAAAGCTTATCAGCCGGAAACGGGAATTGCGGGATATACGCTTGTTTATCACTCTCATGGTATGCAGCTTGTGCAGCACGAGCCGTTCCAGTCTCGTCAGAAAGCCATAGAAGAGGGACTTGATATCAAATCTACCAACTTTGTCTTGGAATTCAATTCGCAACGGATGATGGTGAAAGATACCGATAAAGGAAAAGAACTGGTGACCCAAATACAGGATTTGAAGAAATTGCTCGTTGCTTATCGTACCGGTCTGATAAAAGAAAAGGTATAATTAGTAATCAGTATGCTCAAAGTTGCACGTTTCTGAATTTATTCACCACAGAGGACGCAGAGTTTTACTATTTTTTATTCACTATAGAGTAACACAGAGTCTCATGTATTTAGAATCGTATTTATCGCTCTGTTTTACTTGCAGAAAAAACTCTGTGTCCTCTGCGTCCTCTGTGGTGAATAAGTTTAGAAAAGAACAATACCCGCTTCGATAATAGCTCCCTTATCGTAATTGCTCGATTTATTATAGAATCTGGTTACCCCATATCCACCTGTTGCAAAGATGCCGAACTTCTTGGTAAATTGATATTCCAGATTTGCACGTGCCTGCAGTGCGTACAGGCGTTTCGGGATGACCTCATCTTTGTTGTCAAAAGCCTCGATATGCTGGTATCCGAGGTCTCCGCTGATGGATAACCCCTTGTAAAGGGGGAAAGACAGACCGGCACGATAGGATGCGCTGGCCGAAAACTTATCATTCAATCCCTGATACATGGAACCCACTCCCAATATGGTATAAAACAACTGGTTCTTGAACCGTACCCCGATATTGGCAGGCGTTGCGTTTCCACCGTATACCATCATTTGCACTTTTGTATCAGGATTTGCATTTACCAAACCAAGTTGGAAACCTTTCATATCTTCTTTGTAGTAATTGACAAGACCAATTTGAAGTCCGCGCGTTTTCGTTGCGTAGTTGCATAATGCTACTTGCACTCCATTCAGCTTTGATGCGGTTATATTGGCAATTCCTGCTATCTGCAAACCGTTCATGTGTTCGCCTACTACATTTAAAAGTCCCGAAGCCATCAGACCACCGAAGCTCTGTCCGGTGATATTTGCTACTCCGGAAAAGTGTAAGCCCGAAGCCATATTGCCCGTCACATTCATGAAACCACTAATCATTAACCCCGAGTTGTTGTCTCCGCCGATGCTCGTTAGCCCGGATATGACTACTCCCTGTGCTCTGTCGCCGGTGATATTTACCAATCCGGCAGCAGAAAGCCCTACGGTGTTATCGCCGCTGATATTACTGATACCAGCCAGCTGAACGCCTCGCATAGTACCCCCTGCCAAGTTGGCTAATCCGGTGATTTGTACTCCGTTCATGTCACCATGAACCACGCTTCCCAATGCGTTGATACCCACACCGTTCAGACGGTTCATGGTAGACAGGAGGCCGATGTTTATGTATGTCGTCTGTGTACTGTCATGCGGTTGCGTGCATATATCTTTCCAGATGGATATATTGATCCCTGCACTCTTGTTCTGTGCCGGTAAAGAAACGGCAGCCATTAGTATAGCTGCCGTAAGTATTGTTTTCTTTATCTTCATTCCTTTCTCTTTTTCGGTTTAAGTTATATCTTTCTCTATGCAGCTGACAATCTATCAGCCTTTTGCCTCCTGATACAAATAACGCTTGATGCTCTTCTTCGGTGTCTTTTCAAATTCTTCCGGATAGATTTTCATCTTGGATATCTGGCTGTATGCCGGTAACATAGTGTTCAGTGTCACGCGGTTTTCTTCCATTACTTGTTCGATGTCTTCAGTCTTCAGGCCGTGGGCGAACGCATCGTCAAAGTCGGGATAAACAAGTCCGACAAGTTTCTCGTTTTGCTGAACGATAATGCTTTCAGCCACGTATGGCAGGTTGTTCAACTTATCTTCAATTTCTTCCGGATAGATATTCTGTCCGCTGGAGCTCAATAACAGGTTCTTGCTGCGTCCTTTGATTGTAACATTACCTTCTTCATCCATCAAAGCCAAGTCGCCGGTATGCAACCAACCGTCCTTGTCGATGACTTCTTGAGTGGCTTCTTCGTTTTTGTAATAGCCCAGCATCACATTCGGGCCCTTACATACAATTTCACCAACGATATTTTCGGGATCAGATGACAATACCCGTACATCCATCCGTGGCACAGCCTTTCCGCAAGACCCCGGTTTGAACTTTCTCCAATCTTCGTAGCAGATAATCGGGCCACATTCCGTCATTCCATATCCAACCGTATAAGGGAAATCAATCATTTTCAAGAATTGTTCCACTTCTTGATTGAACGCTGCACCTCCTACGATGACTGCCTTGAAGTTTCCGCCAAATGCCTTAATCATCTCTTCGCGCACTGTTGCCTTTATCTTGTCATTGATAATAGGCACTTTCAGCAATATCTTCATCGCCGGAGTTTCCAACTTCGGAAGTACGCTTTTCTTGATTATCTTTTCGATGATGAGTGGTACGGCAACAATCAGACTGGGTTTCACTTCTTCAAAAGCCTGGAAGATAATCTTAGGGCTTGGCATACGGGTGAGGAAGTAGATGTGGCAACCTACGGAGAACTCATAAAGGAATTCAAAAGCCAATCCGTACATGTGTGCCATAGGAAGCATGGAAACGATTTTATCTCCGGCTTCCAGTTCCAACACTTCAAAAGCAAATTTGGTATTCGACCACAGACTGCGGTAGGGGAGCATTACTCCTTTGGAATAACTCGTTGTTCCCGAAGTATAATTGATCACTGCCAGTTCTTCCGGTTCGTCTTTGTGATAAGCGACATGCTCTTTACGGAAATTCTTCGGATATTTTTTGCCGAACATTTCGTTCAGATGTTCGCGTGCATACGTGAGCCGTTCGCTGCGTGACACTAATAGGGTGAAGTCATTCATCATCAGGATACCTTCCAATAGCGGCATTGCCGACTCGTTCAGGTTTTCCCATACCATATCTCCTACAAGCAGTAATTTAGCTTCGGAGTGGTTGACGATATTATGCACGTTATCTGCTTTAAATTCATGGAGAATAGGTACAATAACGGCTCCATACGTCAGTGTGGCAAGGAAAGTAACTCCCCAGTGAGAGCTGTTTCTTCCACAAACGGCAATCTTGTCTCCTTTGCGGATTCCGCTTTCTTCAAAGATGATATGGAGTTTCTCGATTTTACGAGCTACGTCTTTATACTGTAAAGTTGCACCTTTATAATCGGTCAGGGCATCCAGGTCCCAATTATTCTTGATACTATTCTCAATATAGGCTATAAAACTTTGTTCCATTGTTTTTTGCACATTTGGTATTAAATTGTGCAAATATAGCAATTATATTAAGAATGAAGAATTAAGAGTGAAGATTTTTTGGAAATGGAGGAGAGAGTAGTGGGGGAATTTGTGTGGCGATACGTTATAAATACAATGGATGAGGCTTATAATTGAATGAATGGTGCTTATGGTTGAATAAATGATGCTTAGTTGGATGAAGGCTTATCACAAAAGGGATTAACTTATAATAAAATAGATTGACTCGTAGTATAAAAAAGATTATGCTCATAGCTCAACAGATTATGCTTATAGCTAATTGGATTATCATTATAGCAAAACTGATTATCATTATAGCTAATTTAATTATCATTATAGCTAAAAAAAATATGCTATTAGCAAAAAAACATTCAGCTAATAGCATATTTACAGTAACTTCATTTCTTATTTCAAGTACCATTCGTACATTCTTTGTACGCCTTCCTCGATTTCAATTTTGTGGTGCCAGCCCAGTGCATGCAGTTTTGAAGGATCGGTTAGCTTGCGCATTGTGCCGTCCGGTTTGCTGCTGTCGAAGGTCAGTTTACCTTGATAACCTACTGTTTCAACGATCCGTTCAGCCAGTTGGCGGATGGTGATTTCCTTACCGGTTCCGATGTTGATATGGCAGTTGCGGATATCTTTGCTACCTTCTTTATAGGTATCTTTAAAGTCCACATGCTCCATAACGAAGACACTGGCATCCGCCATTTCTTCGCTCCAGAGGAATTCGCGGAGAGGAGTACCCGTACCCCAGAGAGTGACCTCTGTTTCGCTGATTCCGTATTTTTTCAGAATAGCCAGAATGTCCTCTTTCGAGCTGTCGCCATTGACACCTTCCACCGGACGCTGGTTCATATCCTTGCGTACAGCTTCCCAGTTTCCTTCTTTCAGACAGTGTGCCAAATGAATCTTGCGAATCATGGCAGGCAATACATGGCTGCGTTCCAAATCGAAATTATCATTCGGGCCGTAAAGGTTTGTCGGCATCACGGCGATGTAGTTCGTTCCATATTGCAGGTTGAAGCTCTCGCACATTTTCAGTCCGGCAATTTTAGCGATTGCATACGGCTCGTTGGTATATTCCAACGGTGAAGTAAGCAATACATCTTCCTTCATCGGCTGTTCGGCATCGCGTGGATAAATACACGTACTACCGAGGAAGAGCAGCTTTTTCACATTGTGACGGAAACTCTCTCCGATAATGTTCTGTTGAATCTGCAGATTCTTGTATATAAAATCGGCACGGTAGATGCTGTTCGCCATGATACCACCCACAAAGGCAGCGGCAAGGAATACATATTCCGGCTGTTCTTCATCGAAGAATTTACGGACCGCCATTCCATCCAGTAAGTCAAGCTCTTTGTGCGTGCGGCCTATCAGATTGGTGTATCCTTTATCCTGCAAATTCTTCCAGATAGCAGATCCCACAAGTCCGCGGTGTCCTGCTACATATATCTTTGCATTCTTTTCCATTCTATCTTTTATTATTTTCACCACAGATTAACACAGATTATAGATATAAAAAAATTCTGTGGAAATCTGTGTTAATCTGTGGTGAAATGAAATTCATTTAATGTTTGGTAGCAATCATCCGCTTCACCTTTTCCATATCGTGGCGAACCATGATACTTACCAGTTCTTCGAATGATGTTTTGCATGGATCCCATCCTAACAATGTTTTTGCTTTAGTCGGGTCACCCAGCAGTTGTTCCACCTCTGACGGACGGAAATATTTAGGATCAACCTCTACCAAAGACTTTCCGGTAGCTACGTCGATACCTTTCTCATTCACGCCTTCACCTTCCCAACGAAGTTCGATGCCTGCTTCCTTGAATGCCAGCGTTGCGAATTCGCGTACTGTGTGCATTTCTCCGGTAGCAATTACGAAATCTTCGGGAACGTCATGTTGCAGGATCAGCCACATACATTCGATGTAATCCTTGGCATATCCCCAGTCGCGACGTGCATCCAGATTACCCAGATACAGTTTGTCCTGTTCGCCCTGTGCGATACGTGCGGCAGCAAGCGAAATTTTACGGGTGACGAATGTCTCGCCACGGCGTTCACTCTCGTGATTGAACAAGATTCCGTTTACGGCAAACATACCATAGCTTTCGCGGTAGTTTTTAGTAATCCAGAAACCATATTGTTTGGCTACCCCATACGGAGAACGGGGATAGAATGGAGTTGTCTCTTTTTGTGGAACTTCCTGCACCTTACCGAACAATTCGGAAGTAGAAGCCTGATAGATGCGGGTTTTCTTTTCCAGTCCCAGGATGCGTACCGCTTCGAGCATACGCAACGTACCGATAGCATCCGCTTCGGCCGTGTATTCCGGAACGTCGAATGAAACCTTCACGTGGCTTTGAGCAGCGAGATTGTAGATTTCATCCGGTTGCACCTGTTGAATAATACGAATTAACGAACTAGAATCTGTCATATCCCCATAATGCAGATTGATCGTACGTTTCTGTTTCATGTCGCGCACCCACTCGTCAAAATACAAATGTTCAATACGTCCTGTATTGAACGAAGAAGAACGACGGAGTATACCGTGTACTTCGTAACCTTTTTGCAATAGAAATTCGGCAAGATAAGAACCATCCTGCCCGGTGATGCCTGAAATTAGGGCTTTTTTCATACGCTATTATTTAATATAATTGAAAATGTGGGTGCAAATGTCGGCATTTTTTGTGAGCCAGCCAAGCTACTACCCAATTATTTTTCAGCACAGTCATTCAGCACGGTTTTTCCCCATTATTTTGTCGATAATCAAAGCGATAGCTCCGTCGCCCGTCACGTTGCAGGCTGTGCCGAAACTGTCCATTGCGATGTAAAGCGCGATCATCAAAGCCTGTGCCGATTCGTCGAAGCCGAGCATGGATTGCAGAATTCCCAGAGAGGCCATGATAGCTCCGCCCGGAACCCCCGGAGCGGCTATCATTGTGATGCCCAGCATGAAGATGAATCCGGCAAACAAGGGGAAGTCGAACGGTATTCCCTGCATCATCATCAATGCCAGTGCGCAGGCTACGATTTTCAGTGTGCTGCCCGACAGATGAATGGTGGCGCAGAGCGGAATCACGAAACCGGCCACTTCGGCAGATACACCGTTCTTTTTGGTCTGTTCCAGCGTTACAGGGATGGTGGCTGCCGAAGACTGTGTGCCCAATGCCGTGAAGTAAGCCGGCAACATTTTGCTAAGTAATTTAAACGGGTTTTTATGTACAAACAGTGCCGCGATGGAATACTGAAAAACTAACAGGAAGATATGAAGAGCAAAGATGACTCCGATAATTTTAATAAACACCATCAGGATGGAATATACTTGTCCCGAATGTGTCATGTTGAGGAATATGCCAAAGATATAAAGCGGCAGCAAAGGCAGAATGACTGCGCTAATCATTCGTACGATAATTTCCTGAAAATCACGTGCCACGTTTTTCAATGCGTCGCTGTTCAGTGACGCCAGTCCCAAGCCCAAGGTGAAGGCTAATACCAAGGCCGTCATGACGTTCATCAACGGTGGGATGGAGACGGAGAAGTAGGGGAGGATTCCTTGTGCTTCGCTCACTTCTTCAAGCGGCGCTCCCGGTTCGATGAGTGACGGAAACACGGTGACTCCTGTGAAGTAGGAGAGGAATCCCGAAAACAGGGTGGCGAAATAAGCAATCAGAGCCGTCACGAGCAGCATTTTTCCTGCACCTTTTCCGATGTCGGCAATAGCCACCGTTACCAGTCCGACGATAATCAGCGGGATAGAGAAATTGAGAAACTCGCTGAAAATGCCGTTGAAAGTAACGAATATTCGCACTAGCGGAGCCGGGAAAAAAGTGCCGATGGCAATACCCAAAATAATGGCGATTACGATGCGTGCCAACAAACCGATTTTGATCTTCTTCATCCTTGATTTTATTTGTAGACCACAAAAATAATATTTTAATCTAAAATATTGCGAACAAATGTGCATTTCAACTGTTACTAAGATAAAGAATATTCAAAATATATAAGTTATGGCAAATCAGAATAAAACAGATATCGGACTTATCGGCTTGGCTGTGATGGGCGAGAATCTTGCTTTAAACATGGAGAGTAAGGGGTGGCATGTATCGGTATATAACCGTACAGTTCCCGGAGTAGAGGAAGGAGTGGTAGATCGCTTTATGAATGGTCGTGCAAAAGGTAAAAACATCGAAGGATTCACAGATATAAAAGCATTTGTAGATTCGATAGCTATTCCCCGTAAGATAATGATGATGGTTCGTGCCGGAAGTCCGGTTGACGAACTGATGGACCAGCTTTTCCCGTTGCTTTCACCGGGAGACATTCTTATTGATGGTGGTAACTCCAATTACGAAGATACCAACCGCCGCGTCAAACTGGCGGAGTCGAAAGGATTTCTCTTTGTTGGTAGCGGAGTGTCCGGCGGTGAAGAAGGAGCCTTGAATGGAGCTTCTATCATGCCCGGCGGTTCGGAGCAAGCATGGCCGGAAGTGAAACCGATTCTTCAAAGCATTGCGGCAAAAGCACCGGACGGCACTCCCTGTTGCCAATGGGTAGGCCCTGCCGGATCGGGTCATTTTGTGAAGATGATTCATAACGGTATCGAATACGGTGATATGCAGCTGATCGCCGAAGCCTATTGGGTGATGAAAAAGTTGCTGGATCTGACCAATGAGGAAATGGCTGATGTCTTTGCCCGTTGGAACGAAGGCAAACTACGCAGCTACCTGATCGAAATCACCGCCAACATCCTGCGGCATAAAGACAAATCCGGAGGGTATCTGATTGATAAAATCTTGGATGCGGCCGGACAGAAAGGAACCGGCAAATGGTCGGTTATCAACGCTATGGAACTCGGCATGCCGTTGGGATTGATCGCCACGGCGGTATTCGAACGAAGCCTTTCTGCGCAGAAAGACTTGCGTCATCAGGCTTCCAGACAATATCAGTGTCAACATACACAACCTATATATAATAAGGTGGAACTCGTAAAGAATATATTTTCTGCTCTTTATGCTTCCAAACTCGTCTCTTATGCCCAGGGATTCGCCGTATTGCAACGTGCTTCCGACGCTTTCGACTGGCATCTCGACCTGGCTTCCATTGCCCGTATGTGGCGTGGAGGATGCATCATCCGCAGTATATTCCTGAACGACATTGCTGCCGCCTTCGAAGCCACCGACAAGCCTAAACACTTGTTGTTGGCTCCTTATTTTAAAGAAGAAATGAAAACATTGCTTCCCGGATGGAAGAACTTGGTGGCGGAAGCCATGAAAGAAGAACTTCCTGTTCCTGCTTTCTCTTCTGCGCTGAACTATTTCTATTCGCTCACATCTGCCGATCTGCCCGCCAATCTTGTGCAGGCACAACGCGATTATTTCGGTGCGCACACTTTCGAGCGCAAAGACGAGTTGCGTGGACAGTTCTTCCACGAGAACTGGACAGGTCACGGAGGAGATACGAAATCGGGTACATATAATGTTTAAATAGAAAACAGTTTTGAAATGATAAATGGGAATTTAGCGGTTAAATGGGAATTTATCGGTTAAATGAGAATTTATCGGTTAGGCTGAAAGCCTTACAATTATATATTTATTGGGGTGCCCTGAAAGGGCTTAATTATATAGCGTAGGGCAACGCCCTACGAAAAAAACACACCAGCCACAAGCCCTGAAAGGGCGGAACTGTATACAATTATGCCCTTTCAGGGCGCAAATTCAGATTGTCGTTTTTACGTAGGGCGTTGCCCTACGCTATATAATTAAGCCCTTTCAGGGCACTCCGCAAAATTATCATTTACCATCTCAAAACAGAAATTAAAACAACTCTTGAAAAATGGATAAATTTGCAATGATAATTTTCGGTGCGTCGGGTGATCTGACCAAGCGTAAGCTGATGCCCGCCCTTTACTCCCTCTACCGTGAAAAGCGGTTGACCGGAGAGTATTCTATATTGGGTATCGGGCGTACGGTCTACTCTGACGATAACTACCGTTCCTATATCTTAGAAGAACTGCAACAGTTCGTAAAGTCCGAAGAACAGGACACAGCTCTGATGGCTTCGTTTGTCTCCCATCTCTACTATTTACCGATGGACCCGGCAAAAGAAGAAGGTTACCCGCAACTCCGCCAACGTCTGGTCGACTTAACTGGTGAGGTAGACCCGGACAACCTGCTGTTCTACCTAGCCACTCCGCCGTCACTGTACGGAGTAGTGCCCTTATACCTCAAAGCTGCCGGACTCAACACTCCCCATTCACGTATCATCGTCGAGAAACCTTTCGGTTATGATCTCGAATCGGCACGTGAACTGAATAAAACGTATGCTTCTGTTTTCAATGAGCATCAAATTTACCGTATCGACCATTTTCTCGGTAAGGAAACAGCCCAGAATGTACTGGCTTTCCGTTTTGCCAACGGTATCTTCGAACCTCTCTGGAACCGTAACTATATCGACTACGTAGAAATCACAGCCGTAGAAAATCTGGGTATCGAACAACGTGGCGGATTCTATGAGACGGCAGGTGCACTGCGGGATATGGTGCAAAATCACCTGATACAGCTCGTAGCCCTTACGGCTATGGAACCGCCCGCTGTTTTCAACGCGGACAATTTCCGCAACGAAGTGGTGAAGGTCTACGAATCTCTCACCCCGTTGAATGAAGTGGATTTGAACGAACATATCGTTCGTGGACAATATACAGCCTCCGGCAATAAAAAAGGCTATCGTGAAGAAAAAGGAGTGGCTCCCGATTCGCGTACGGATACTTATATTGCCATGAAACTGGGCATTAGCAACTGGCGCTGGAGTGGCGTTCCGTTCTACATTCGTACAGGTAAACAAATGCCGACGAAAGTAACGGAAATCGTCGTTCATTTCCGTGAGACACCTCATCAGATGTTTCATTGTGCCGGTGGCAACTGTCCGCGGGCTAATAAATTGATTCTTCGTTTGCAACCGAATGAAGGAATAGTGCTCAAAATCGGAATGAAAGTACCCGGCGCAGGTTTTGAAGTGCGCCAGGTGACGATGGATTTCAGTTACGCGCAGTTGGGCGGCGTACCCAGTGGCGACGCTTATGCCCGTCTGATAGACGACTGCATCCAGGGCGATCCGACTTTATTTACTCGAAGTGACGCAGTAGAAGCCTCATGGAAATTTTTCGATCCGGTACTCCGTTATTGGAAAGACAACCCCGACGCACCTCTCTACGGTTATCCCGCAGGTACGTGGGGACCTTTGGAAAGCGAAGCGATGATGCACGAACATGGGGCCGACTGGACGAATCCTTGTAAGAATTTGACGAATACAGATCAATATTGTGAATTATGAAACTATCAGTTTTTCCCTCATCTATTGAAACTTCACGAGCATTGATACTCCGCTTGGTGGAAATCATGAATGAAGAGCCGGACAGAGTGTTCAATATCGCAGTCAGCGGTGGCAACACACCTGCTCTGATGTTCGATTTATGGGCGAATGAATACATGGATATTACCCCGTGGGATCGTATGCGGATTTATTGGGTGGATGAACGTTGTGTGCCTCCCGATGATTCGGACAGTAATTACGGAATGATGCGCAACCTTCTTTTGGGTTTGACTCCTATTTTGTATGAAAATGTATTCCGTATTCGTGGAGAGGCGAAGCCTGCGAAAGAAGCGGTTCGCTATTCGGAGTTAGTCCGGCAGCAAGTGCCGCAAAAGCGTGGCTGGCCCGAATTTGATATTGTACTGTTGGGGGCCGGAGACGACGGACACACGTCTTCCATCTTTCCCGGACAAGAAGATTTGCTGACTTCAAACTCTATTTATGTAGTCAGCGCCCATCCCCGTAACGGGCAGAAGCGCATCGCAATGACGGGATACCCCATTCAGAATGCCCGCTATGTCATTTTCCTGATTACCGGAAAAAATAAAGTCGACGTAGTAGAAGAAATCTGTAATTCGGGAGACACTGGTCCCGCAGCCTATATAGCTCATCACGCGCAGAATGTAGAGCTATTTGTGGATAAAGCGGCTGCCGCATATATTGACGATAGTAATAAAAAAATGAATTAGAACTGTTTCGTTGACGAAACTAACAGAAAAAAAGAAAAATATGAATCCTTATCAAAATTCATTTGGAGGTAATATCCCGCAGGACGTAGCCGGGAAACAAGGTGAAAATGTCATTTTTATTGTTTATACTCTAAAAGATACTCCCGAAACTCTTGATAAAGTAAAAGATGTATGCGCTAATTTCTCGGGCATGATTCGCAGCATGCGTAATCGTTTCCCCGAACTGATGTTCAGTTGTACGATGGGCTTTGGCGCCGATGCCTGGAGCCGTCTTTTCCCGGAAAAGGGAAAGCCGAAAGAACTGAACACTTTTGAAGAGATCAAAGGCGGAAAGCACACGGCAGTCTCTACTCCGGGCGACATCTTGTTTCATATCCGTGCAAAACAGATGGGGTTGTGTTTTGAGTTTGCTTCCATCATTGACGAGAAGCTCCAGGGCGTAGTTGAACCTGTCGATGAAACTCACGGTTTCAGATATATGGACGGCAAGGCTATTATCGGCTTTGTAGACGGAACAGAGAATCCGGCAGTTGATGAGAATCCTTATCATTTTGCGGTGGTAGGAGAGGAGGATGCTGATTTTGCAGGAGGAAGTTATGTTTTTGTACAGAAGTACATTCACGATATGGTTGCATGGAACGCTCTGCCTGTGGAAGAACAGGAGAAAGTGATCGGTCGTCGTAAGTTTAACGATGTCGAGCTGTCTGACGAGGAGAAACCTCAAAATGCGCATAATGCCGTCACTAATATTGGTGATGACCTGAAAATTGTACGTGCCAACATGCCGTTTGCCAATACGTCTAAGGGAGAATATGGCACATACTTCATCGGTTATGCAAGTACGTTCAGTACGACCCGGCAGATGTTGGAAAGTATGTTCATCGGCAATCCGGTAGGGAATACCGATCGTTTGCTTGACTTCAGCACAGCTGTAACAGGAACGCTTTTCTTTGCTCCTTCCTACGATTTGCTGGGAGAATTGGGCGAATAAAAAAAGAAAAATAAGAATAAAAGATTGGAGGAGGATTACACTTTGGTAATCTCCTCCACTATATATTGATCTTTCACTCTCCTGCAGGTACATACAAAGTATTCCGGATGTTTCAGGGCTCCTTCTAAAGTATCAGGAAGAATCATCTCTTTGGTACGTCTATCCATTGCCACCGTTGCATATAGAATACCCTCTTTTTCGCATCTCTCAATTAATGCATTTTTTAGTTCTTCTACGCTATATTCCATTTGTGTGAGACTTTATCGCTGCAAAGTTATGGAAAATATGTATATTTTGTGCAATAATATTCTTGTAATATATAAAAATAGCTCCCTAGTTCGTCCGCCGACGAGGGAGCTATCAACACAAAAACTAAACTAGACTTAACTAAACTATTCTATTCTTGGAATTTCACAATCCCTTTCTGTTCTTTGCAAAGGTAGATATAAAACGGATTTTGGCAAACTATAATCGACAAAAATCACTTTTTTACCGATAAAATAATGAATAATCAGCTCCTTTCGTCAAGAAAAGTCTGAAAAACTTGCTTGTAACTATCGCTGATAGGAATATATGTCTTGTCAAACACGATACGTCCGCGGTCAATCACACGTATTTTATCTTTCTGTACGATGAAGGAGCGGTGCACACGTATGAAACGACTGGATGGCAAGAGCTCTTCCATGGCTTTCATACTCATCAGTGACAGGATAGGTTTGGGAGCGTCTTCCGTATATATTTTGATGTAATCTTTCAGTCCTTCGATATACATGATTTTCTTCAAGTCCACTTGTACCAGTTTGTAGTCACTTTTCACAAAGATACTGTCTATCTCTTCCGGTTTCTGTACGAGTTCGAACCATTGGAGAGCTTTGTTGGCAGCTTGCAGGAAATCAACGTATGAGATTGGTTTCAGTAGGTAATCAAGTGCGTTGACACGATAACCGTCGATGGCATACTGTCCGAAAGCGGTGGTAAATACAATGCGCGTATGCGGATCTACCATCTTCGAGAACTCCAGACCGTTAAGCTCCGGCATCTGAATGTCCAGGAACAGGAGATCAACCTCTTCGCCCGGCAATTCTTTCATCGCCTGAACCGCACTGGAATACTTTCCTGCAAGTTGCAGGAACGGAGTCTTATTCACATAACTCTCTAACAGGCTAAGAGCTAAAGGCTCATCGTCAACGATTGCGCAACGTAACATCATACTATTTTATATCTAAAGTTTTATATCCAAAATCTTGTACTTGACGCTTTATACTAAACATTGGTACTTGACGTTTTATACTGAACGTTTTTCTTTCTACTCTCTAATCTTGATACTCAATCTCGATTCGTATACCTTTTCGTCTTTTGAGACGCCTTTCAACCACGTATAAGCTCCGGGATAAAGTATCTCCAACCGACGGCTGACTTGTTCCAATCCCACGCCCGATCCACTCTTATCCTCCACTGTCTTAGGATGATTACTATTGCGGATTTCACACACCACTTCGTTGTCATTCTCCAAAATATGAATACTGATGAAACTCGATTCAGTAGGAGAGATGCCATGTTTGAAAGCGTTCTCTATCAAAGAGATAAAGATAAGCGGGGCAATGAGCGTCTGACTGTCGGGCTGAATATCGAATTTAGTAATCATCTGCACGTTGGCGGACAGACGGATGCGCATCAGTTCGATGTAATTGCGGATAAAATCGACCTCCTTACAGAGAGGAACGTATGTCTGCTGGTTATCATATAACACATAGCGAAGCAGTTTGCTCAACTCCTGAACTGCCTGTTGCGCCTTGTCCGAATCAAATGCAATCAGTGCATAGATATTATTCAGCGTATTCAGCAGAAAGTGAGGGTTCAGTTGGTTCCGCAGGTTCTTCAGTTCTGCTTCCGCACGGTTCCGTTCCGCCTCTTTTCGGGCAGCTTCATTCTGTGTCCATCGGGCACTCATGCGGATAGCGGCACTTAGTCCGATAGTGAATACGAGACTCAACATATCCCTAAGGAAAAACAACCATCCCGGAGGCATCCCCGGTCTTTTTGATTTGGGAGCGAATGACGGATCGAACGTCAGACTTTGCCAGAGATGAAGCAACACACCGATGGCACATAAAAAGATAATATTGTAGACCACATATCTTTTGGCCTGACTCTGGAAAAGATAGCGCGGCACAAGAATGAAATAATTCACGTAGAACACAATCATGAAAGAGAGTGGTACGGCGAGATGGCGTGTATAAGCCATCCAATTAATGTTCCCGTTCCCACGTTCGACGAAGAAGAACGGGAAACCGAACATAATCCCCCAGCTGATAATATGTATCAGTACTTCCAGGGGACGACGTGCGGATGTAAAGGTTTGTTTCATAAAGACAAAGATAATTCTTTTATTGGTAATTATCCATTTTATTCGTATCTGATGGCTTCTATCGGATCTAAATCTGCTGCTTTTTTAGCCGGATACCATCCGAAGAAGACCCCTGTAACTGTACATACTGCGAAGGAGAGGAATACGCTCCACGGCTGGATATAGATAGGCCAATGCGCTACACTCTTGACAATCCAACTGGCTCCGCAGCCGATAATCACTCCGATGATACCTCCCGTGATACTAATCATGATGGCTTCGATGAGGAATTGACTTAGAATGTCGACCCCGCGTGCGCCGACAGACATACGCAGACCGATTTCACGGGTACGCTCCGTAACGGATACATACATGATATTCATAATCCCGATACCACCCACTACCAGCGAAATACCTGCGATGCAAGCAAGCAGGGTAGTCATCAAATCGGTGGTTGAGTTGAGCATCGTGCTCAATTCCTGTTGGGTGCGGATGGTGAAATCATCGTTATCTGAAGCCTTCAGTTTATGGTTGCGGCGGAGGATTGTACTGATTTCGTCAGTTGCATAGTCCGTCATATCTTCGGTGAGGGCAGAGGCAAACACTCCCTGCAAATACGTAACGGCAAGCAGACGTTTCATTACGGTGGTATATGGCGCAAGCACTACAGCATCCTGGTCTTGTCCCATAGAGTTGTACCCTTTTGCTTTGAGCACACCTACCACACGGAAAGGTATCTTGCTGAAACGGATAATCTTACCTACCGGATCACTTCCGTCCGGAAAAAGATTGTCTACTATGGTCTTTCCGATCACGCACACTTTGGCCGAACTCTGTATGTCGGCTTCTGTGAACATCTCCCCATTCTCAACAGTCAGTTGGCGAATATCGAGATATTCTGTTCCGACACCGTTCACCGAAGCCGGATAATTGTTGTTACCGGCAATAAGCTGTCCCGATGACGAAACATTGGGACTGATGGCAGACAGGAAACTTGTCTCATCGCGCAAGGCCTCGTAGTCGGCAAGCTTCAAAGTCTGCATCGCAGACGGGTCCTGGCGGACACCTCCACGCATATCGGCTCCCGGATGAATCATAATCATGTTCGATCCCATCTCGGAAATCTGCTGCTGGATGCTTTTCTTCGAACCTTGTCCGATAGCCAGCATCGTGATGACGGAAGCAACACCGATAATGATACCGAGCATGGTTAGAAAAGCACGCAGCTTATTGTTCGCCAATGCCCGGAGAGCTATCTTTAATAAATTAGTTCCATTCATGTTTATAAAGTTATGGAGTTATTAATGGAGTTCTGAAGGTATAAGGCTATTATAAGGTTATAAAGTTATGAGACTGTAAAATGTTGGCGTGATGCTCTAAGCATATCATCTTATAACTTCATTGTTCCTTATCACATGAATTGCTTCTTATAACTTCATTACTCCTTATCACATTAATTAATCCTCGTCGTTCTTTGGCAATGCCGCCAGTGCTTCGGCGGCAGACAGAATTTTCGGATTGGCAGTATCCTCAATAACCTGCCCGTCACGCAGACGGATATTCCGGCTGCTATATTGCGAAAGTTCGGGATTATGTGTCACAAAGATAATCGTACGTCCCTCTGCATGAAGTTTCTGAAACAGTACGAGTATCTCAAAAGAGGTACGGCTATCGAGGTTTCCGGTCGCTTCGTCGGCAAGAATCACTGCCGGGTTGTTGACCAACGCACGTGCAATGGCTACCCGTTGCATCTGTCCGCCGGACATCTGGTTGGATTTGTGTTCCAAACGATCCCCCAATCCTACGGCCTGTAAAGACTCGATAGCGCGACGACGACGTTCGGAAGCACTGACGGCAGAGTTATACATCAGCGGTAGTTCCACATTTTCCACAGCCGTTGTTTTAGGCAACAGGTTGTAGCTTTGGAACACGAATCCAATCTTCCGGTTTCTTAGTACCGCACGTTGAGGCTTGCTCATCGTACGTACGGGAATATCGTCGAGCAGATACTCTCCGCTTGTCGGGGTGTCCAGGCAGCCTAATATATTAAGCAGCGTGGATTTTCCCGAACCGGAAGTACCCATGATGGTGACAAACTCCCCTTCATTGATATTGAACGAAACGCCCCGCAATGCGTGAACGGTCTCGTCGCCTACCTGAAAGTTACGTTTGATATTTTGTATTTCAATTACTTTTTTCATCGTAAATAATGTGCTAATGCGCCAATTCGTTATTGGCACATTGAATAATTATTTTTTCTTCTTACTTCCCGGAGGGCCCGGCATGAACGGACTTCTTTCTCCGCCATTTTCCATATTTCCTTCAGGTCCCATGTTTTCACCGGGCATTACACCTATAGTAGCTTCTGTTACCACCTTTGTCCCTTCAGGAATACCACTGATAATTTCGGTGGATATGCCGTTGCTGATTCCCACTTCTACCGGATGAGCGGTGAATGTAGTTCCTTCGCGAGTCCAAAGTTTGTGTTCGCCTTCGCAATCTTTCACTATATCATTATTGCCGATTAACGGTTTTTCCGGTGTGAATCGCAAGGCTTTGTTCGGAACAGACAGTACATCTTTTTTATCAAGAATATAGATCGTTACATTAGCCGTCAAACGCGGTTTTAGTTTCAAGTCGGGGTTGGGGGCAGAGATGACTACCTCGTAGGTAACTACGGTGGTAGTGCTGCTCGTGCTGCTCGTACTGCTTGCGTCGCCCAAACGAATCTGTGTAACCACACCTTCGAATACATCATTCGGATAAGCATCTACCGTGAAGCTGGCACGCTGACCTTCCACTACACCGCCTATATCTGCTTCATCCACATCGGCTACTACCTGCATCTGTGTCAGGTCGGCAGCAATGGTGAACAGGGTCGGAGTTTCGAATCCGGAAGCAACGGTTTGTCCTGCTTCTACATCACGGCTGATAACAACTCCGTCAATCGGTGAAGTAATGGTAGCGTAAGACAGGTTACGTTCCGCTTTCGCGAGCGATGCCTTGCTGCTGTCATAGCTGCTTTTCGCTTTCTGATAATTGTAGAGCGCCTGTTCGAAGTCCGTATCACTAATCAATGACTTTTCGTGCAAGCCTTTGCTGCGTTCATAATTTTTCTTCTGATATTCATATTCGGCTTTCGCACCATCGTAAGTTGCCTGCTGTGAGGCCAGTTCACTTTGCAATGTGATGCGGTCCATTTCAGCAATCAGCTGTCCTTTGGTTACTACCGAGTTGTAATCTACGTGAATCTTGTCGATGATACCGGACACCTGCGTACCGACTTCTACTTCCGTCACCGGTTCGATGGTCCCTGTAGCAGTCACCGAATTTGAAATATCGCCTTTACTGACAGTAGCGGTGGCGTACGTCACTTTGTGTTTGGCCGGTGAACCGGCAAAGAGCCATATTCCTGCTCCTACAACCACAACGACTACTACGGCGATTAGAATAATCTTTTTCGTTTTCATTCGTTTATTATGCTTTTACTTATTTATAATGCTGATTTTATACTCTTTATAAAGCTAATTGATCTCCCTGATAGAACTTCAGCAACTGCGTATTCAGTATAGCCATATATTTAGCCTGAAGCTGTTCCTGCTGTGCTTGCAGCAAATTATTCTTTTCAGTAAGGAGTTCTACGGTATTCTTCATTCCCAGATTAAACTGTTCGCTAATCAACTCATAGCTGATTTGTGTACTTTTCAGCTTTTCGTTTGCGGCAGCATAACGCTGTTGCGCGCTGTTGGCATCCAACCAAAGGCTTTCAATGGTTTTGTACAGTGCCTTTTGTTCGTCAAGCAAGGATAACATGCTCGTTTCGTACTGCAATTTAGCTTTTTGTACGGCACTTTTCGTTTGACGGTTATTGAAGATAGGCACACTGACAGACAATCCGATAGAGTTGTTCCATCCGTTCTTCACTTGTTCTCCGAAGGTAAAGTCGCTGCCGCTGGTATGGTTGGTTCCGATTCCTGCGCTAAGGCTGATGGTGGGGAAATAGCTCGATTTAGCGATATTGATACCCAGTTCAGAAGCTTCTACATTCAGTTTGCTCGCTTCAATCTCCGGACGAAGGCTCAATGCGCTGATGTACACATCTCTTTTGGTAGGCAGCGGAGCCAGCACATTTTCGTCGGACAGGGCAGGGAGGTAGATGTTCATTTCATTCTCCCCATCCAGTTCGAGCAGTTGTTTCAGTTGCAATTTGTAATCTTCAAGAGTGGCTTGCGCTGTGACAAGTTGGTATCGGTCGGTGCTCACCTGTGCTTCCAGTTGCGCGAGGTCGCTTTTGGCAATACTTCCGGCATTCAGAAGTTCCTGTCCTCGGTCGCGCTGCGCAATGGAAACTTGCAGGGTGTTTTCGTTTACTTTCACAGATTCGGCTGCATAAAGAATCTGGATATATACTTGGGCGATAGACTCCTGAATATTATTTTCGGAAGTCGCCACATCCAGCTCGGCCATCTGATTATTCAACTTTTCCTGTTGGATCGTTTTTAGTCGTTTATTACCATTATATAGAGTCCACGAAGCATTCAGTCCATAATTACCGTTGTAGCTCGTTTTGCTGTTGCTACTGATAATCTCGCTACCGCTCACCCGGCTACTCGTCTCCTGATACGGACGATTCACCACCTGTTGGCCGGTAGAAAACGAAAGACTGGGGAACATGGCAGCTTTAGCTGTCTTCACATCAATCTGCGTGCTGGCCGCAGTGATCCGGTTCTTGCGAATTGTAATGTTCTGCTCCTTTGCATAGTCGATGCATGACTGCAAGTCCCATTGATCCGGGATTTTCGTTTCTTTCAGCGTATCGACTTGCAGCGGAGAAACCTGGGCAGATATGCCGGACAGCATACTTGCTCCAAGAAATGTCATCACTGTCAATCTTCTTACATTTATCATATTCATACTTCTATTGATTTACTGTTAGCGAAGGTACGTACATATTATATATGCCGCAAAAACGATAGACGGATGACGTTATTTCGCCGTTAAATGATTTTTTTCTGTCGATAGGTGGGTTTTTGAAGAAAAACACGACAAATCTTGCAACTTTTTTGACTACTTGTTTGTTTTAATTATAAAAAATGTATATTTGTACTCATTACAAATTATAACGTAAACATATGAAGAATACACTGCTTACGATCTGGAATTTCTATTTGGAGGGCTTCCGTAGTATGACCTTAGGACGTACTCTATGGGTTATTATTTTGCTGAAATTATTCGTCATGTTCTTCATCCTCAAAATGTTCTTTTTCCCTGATTTCCTCGGCGACCACCCAACGGATGCCGACAAAGGTACATACGTGGGAAATGAACTGATAGAACGTGCCATCCCCGATAAATCTACTGATTTTTAACTCTTAAACTACATAGGATTATGATTGAAAGTATTGACACCTCGCTGATCGATTGGTCGAGAGCCCAATTTGCGATGACAGCCATGTACCACTGGATTTTTGTTCCCCTCACACTCGGACTGGCAGTGGTGATGGGAATCATGGAGACGCTGTATTATAAAACAGGCAACGAATTTTGGAAAAAGACTGCCCAGTTTTGGATGAAACTTTTCGGTATTAACTTTGCCATCGGTGTGGCAACGGGTTTGATTCTGGAGTTTGAATTCGGTACGAACTGGAGCAATTATTCGTGGTTTGTAGGGGATATCTTCGGTGCTCCGCTGGCTATTGAAGGTATTTTGGCATTCTTTATGGAAGCTACGTTTATTGCGGTCATGTTCTTCGGATGGGGAAAAGTAAGTAAACGTTTCCACTTGGCTTCCACCTGGCTGACGGGATTGGGAGCTACGATTTCCGCCTGGTGGATTCTCGTTGCTAACGCATGGATGCAGCATCCGGTAGGCATGGAATTCAATCCTGACACTGTCCGTAATGAGATGGTTGATTTTTGGGCGGTGGCTACCTCGCCTGTAGCAGTCAATAAGTTCTTCCACACGGTATTGTCCGGCTGGGTGTTGGGTGCTATTTTTGTGGTCGGTATCAGTTGTTGGTACTTGTTGAAGAAACGAAATCGTGAGTTTGCACTGGCCAGCATCAAGATTGGTGCAATCTTCGGATTGGTAGCATCGTTGCTTTCTGTTTGGACAGGTGACGGTTCCGGTTATCAGATTGCCCAAACACAACCGATGAAACTGGCTGCTGTGGAAGGTCTGTATGAAGGCGGAACGAATGTCGGTCTGGTCGGAATAGGAGTATTGAACCCTGAAAAGAAGACTTACAACGATGGGAAAGATCCTTTCCTCTTCCGTTTTGAAATCCCGAGTATGCTTTCTTTCCTTGCCGAACGTAATGTGGACGGCTACGTTCCGGGCATTACGAATATCATCGAAGGTGGGTATCAGTTGAAAGACGGATCGAAGGCTCTCTCTGCTGCCGAGAAGATAGAACGTGGTAAAACGGCTATCGGCGCATTGGCTGCCTATCGTGCTGCAAAGAGTGCCGGACACGAGGAAGATGCGAAGATTGCATATAATGTATTGCAGGAAAATATTCCCTATTTTGGCTACGGATATATCAAAGACGTGAACCAACTGGTTCCGAATGTTCCTCTCAACTTCTACGCATTCCGTATAATGGTAATCCTGGGCGGATATTTCATCCTGTTTTTTATAGTCGTTCTTTTCTTTATCTATAAAAAGGATTTGAGTAAGATGCGCTGGATGCACTGGATTGCTCTGTTGACAATTCCTTTGGGTTACATCGCCGGACAAGCCGGATGGGTGGTTGCCGAATGTGGTCGTCAGCCGTGGGCTATCCGCGATATGTTGCCTACGATGGCTGCTATCTCCAAACTGGATGTAAGCTCCGTGCAAACTACGTTCTTTATCTTCCTGCTCCTGTTTACAGTGATGCTGATTGCAGGTGTCGGAATTATGGTGAAAGCTATCAAGAAAGGACCGGACGCATAATACTTAATACTTATTACTTAATACTTGAATTTTATGTATATATTTTTGCAACAATATTGGTGGCTTGTCGTTTCCTTGCTGGGGGCCATACTCGTGTTCTTATTGTTTGTGCAGGGAGGTAATTCATTATTGTTCTGTCTGGGTAAAACCGAAGAGCATCGTAAGATGATGGTGAATTCTACCGGGCGTAAGTGGGAGTTTACGTTTACTACGTTGGTGACGTTTGGAGGAGCTTTCTTTGCTTCTTTCCCGTTGTTCTACAGTACCAGTTTCGGTGGTGCTTATTGGCTTTGGATGATTATACTTTTCAGTTTTGTATTGCAGGCTGTCAGTTATGAGTTTCAGAGTAAGGCAGGAAATCTGTTAGGTAAAAAGACATATCAGACTTTCTTGGTGATTAATGGGGTAGTGGGTCCTGTGTTACTTGGCGGGGCGGTGGCTACTTTCTTCACCGGTTCTGATTTCTATATTAATAAGGCCAATATGACAGACACTATTATGCCGGTAATCAGTCATTGGGGAAATGGCTGGCACGGATTGGATGCGTTGACGAATATCTGGAATGTAATTCTCGGATTGGCTGTCTTCTTCCTTGCCCGTGTATTGGGAGCACTCTATTTCATTAATAATATTGATGACAAAGAACTGACTGACAAATGTCGTCGTGCAGTACGCAATAACACAGTCTTGTTCCTTGTATTCTTTTTGTCGTTTGTCATTCGTACATTGGTGTCCGAAGGATTTGCCGTTAACCCGGAAACACAGGAAATTTATATGCAGCCATACAAGTATCTCACAAACTTTATCGAAATGCCGGTAGTGCTGGTTTTATTCCTGATTGGGGTGGTACTGGTTCTTTTCGGTATCGGAAAGACATTGCTTAAAAAGACTTTTGATAAAGGTATCTGGTTTGTAGGAATCGGTACGGTACTGACTGTTTTGTCTTTGCTACTGGTAGCAGGGTACAACAACACTGCCTATTATCCGTCATATACCGACCTGCAAAGCTCATTGACATTAGCCAATAGCTGCTCCAGTGAATTTACACTGAAGACAATGGCTTATGTTTCTATTCTTGTTCCGTTCGTGATTGCTTATATTTTCTACGCTTGGCGTAGTATCGACCGACATAAGATTACCGAGAAAGAAATGGATGAAGGAGGACACTCATACTAATATATTATTTGTATATTAGTCTTGTGTCTGTGTACTAATAACTTTGTCCATACACTCATACATTGTCCATATAGAATTTCGAAATAGAGATTCTAGTCGGAATAAATAAACTCCCCTTATTTAACATCACTCTAAGTCATGGTAGAGAGATAAAATAAGGGGAGCTTTTTATATATTTTATACTTAACGTGTGTGCCTAAACACTTCGGGCATTATGACACCCTCGTTATGAATTACACTAATGCTAATTATTTATTGACTACATTCTCCGGTTTGCCGGAAATGTAAGCCTGAAGATTGCTGATTGCAATATTCATCAGACGTTCGCGAGCCTCTATGGTTGCCCAGGCAATGTGCGGAGTGATGTAGCAGTTCTTTGCTGTCAGCAATGGATTATCGGCACAAGGCGGTTCGGTAGAAAGCACGTCTACGCCGGCTGCATAAATCTTACCGCTGTTCAAAGCATCTGCAAGATCTTGTTCGTTGATAAGCGGTCCGCGACCGGTATTGATTAAGATGGCTGTCGGCTTCATCATGGCAAGACGGCGTGCATTCACCATTTCGCGTGTATCCGGTGTAAGCGGGCAGTGCAAACTGATAATATCGCATTCGCTGAACAATTGATCCAAATCCATCTTCTTGATTTCCGGTGGCAATTGGAAGTGAGATTTAGAAGTCAATGCGTACACTTGCATACCGAAACCGATAGCAACACGCGCTGTGGTATATCCGGTGTTTCCCAGTCCTACCAGACCGATTTTCTTCTCGCGCAGTTCCATCAACGGAGTGTCCCAAAAACAGAAATCCTTGTTGTTTGTCCAACGGCCTTTGTGCACTTCTTCGGAGTGGTGTTGCACTTGTTGAGTGATGTTCAGGATATGCGAAAATACCATTTGAGCAACGGAAGCGGTGCTGTATGAAGGAATATTAGTAACGATGATTCCCCGTTCTTTGGCAGCAGCTGTGTCTACCACGTTGTATCCGGTGGCCAATACACCGATATATTTCAGTTCGGGCAGTGCAGCCATGTGGTCTGCATTGATGATTACCTTGTTAGTCAGAATTGCTTCTGCACCGGCTGCACGTTCTAATACCTCTTCCGGAGCTGTACGATCATAAATTGTACATTCTCCAAGAACTTTCATACCTTCCCAGGATAAATCTCCGGGATTGGCGGCATAGCCGTCTAAAACGCAAATGGATATTTTCTTTTGTTCCATATTTTCTTATAATGTTAAATTATGTATAGCATTAATTATGGCACAAAGATACTGAATATCTGAAATATGAATACTGAATCTACAAAAAAACATTGTGGAATATAATGTGTTGGTTCAAAAGTTATAATTCAATGAGAATCCAACATACATATCAATCTTCTTATTAAATGCTCCATATCCCACACCAACTGAAGGCGAGAAATTCCATTTCTTTGCCTTGTAGGTTATTTTATTGATGTATTGAATTTGATTTTTATTAAAAATATAGATTGAATCTAATTCGGGTCTATATCCTGATATGACGACTTTATATGAGCTATCAGTATATATCTTGGTTTCAATCGGTACATCAACGGGAACTAGAATAGAATCAATACTATATAAGGTATCTCTTACTATTCTATCTACGTATTTATAGATGTGTTGGGGCTTAATAATGGTGATGGTATCTCGTTTTATTATAGTGATTGTATCTGTAATCTTAATAGGTTCTTTTTTAGTTTTAGAGCAACAACGAATACAGATAACAACAATGATAATACTAATTATAATTAGTAGGTTAGCTTCAATTTTCATAACTCTTTTTCTTATTATGATTTTATAATAAGAAAGGCTATGAGTTACTAAGTCAATTTGGTAAGTATCTTTTTTTCAGTCTTCAATTCGCTAGGGATTTCAATGCCATATCTTTCGAGTTGTTGACAAATATATTCAATCTTCCACTCCTTATCAATTAATAGTGAAGGGCTATGGATATACTTGTAAGCCGCATTATTAGCTCTGTTTTGTAAGATGTAATCTTTATCAATTACATAATTGGCGACTTTAATAAGTAGTTCCTGATTATCTTTTAGAACGTCACGGAGCATATAATATAACACTCCAATTCGTTTTATATCATATCCCTTGTATTTGATAATTTCATTTTCTATATCTATATCTTCTTCAATGACATTAATTTTAGGCTTGCTTGAATTAATGAAATACTTGTAATACAGATTTTCATCATAATGTTCTGATGGAGATATATTTACTTTCAATCCTCTTCTAATCATTTCGTCATATATGATGTAGGAATCCTCAACGTTTACCCCTTCAAAAATACCTGTCTCTATTTCAATCACTAGATTAAAGAACAAGTCTTCAAGTGATTGAATCGGATAGCAACGGTTGATGTATTCAATGACCTCTATATTTTCAAAATTAGAAGAAAGTAGTTCCATTAATACAGAGCGTGATAACTCAAATGAGTTAATTATCTCGTTTACCTTGTAACCATATATGTTGCAAAATGGTATCGTAACTAAAGCACCATCGAAAGATTGTAACGTTCCAATAATCTTATTAAGTAGTTCAATCCATTCTTTAGTCTTGACGGTACGAAGTAATTTGGTTTCTTGCTTTAAGCATAGTATGACGGTTAAGTTATATATGTACTTATCACGAAGTTCACTGTTATGTGTTGAGTGTTGAATTATGCCGTATATTAAACTATATTCATCACCTTCTAGTAAATCCTTAATAAAGTCTGTATCAGTTATATATTTCATAATATCAGTATTTGATTGACAAAAATACACAATTGTTTTTGATTAATCCAATAAGTCTTGGATTATCCTATTGGATTATGTTTGGATAGTCCAAAAGGTAAAACTCTCAATTTTCCTGTTTCTAAGCTCTATCTTTGCAAGGTGAAAACGAATTGAGTATAAACATTTATAAATAAAAAAGTTATGAAGAAATACATTACAGAAAAATTAAACAACGCAAAGTATGAAGCAATTCAGAGTGCTAAAACAACTTTCAAATATCTGAAAGAAGTGAGAAACAACAAGCTCATTCAGGCTATAAAGCAGGGGAAGAGTAATGAACAATTGAAACAGATAGCCATTAATGCAGTGGTGGATGAGATAAAGTTAGCTATCGCATTGAAGGGCTACGAAGGCAAACTTGAAAACTTTGATGTGGATTTATTCATTTTTAGGAACTTCAAGAAAAGTCTCTTTAGTGTCACTTCAACGGATTTAAAAGCGATAAGAGCAGCCGTCAAATCATTTAATAATGTAAGTAGGGTAAGGCTTGATGAATTTAATTTCATTAATGTTGAGTATATTCAGGTACAAGTAGCAGAATCAGTTACCGAAGAACTGAAAGACGAACCAGTTCCTGTTAAGGTCGAATCCGTTCACAATGAAACTTTACTTGTACCAATTTCAAAGAGAGTAATAGATACAGATATAGAAGAAGTAGAATATGAAGAAGTTCCCAATACAGAACGTAAACCTTCCGATTTTATCGTGAACCAACAAAGATTCGTTCCTAATTGTGGTGGTAGGCTTTTTTTAGGGGGTACTATTTTTTCAGGGGGTATGTTTTTTAATAGGGGGATATGTTTTTTGAGGTAATAATTAATTTGATATGTAGATTTTAATTTTGTTATATGAGCGCTCATACTTAATTACTAGTAGTCTGATGAAGATAACTAGTGTACATTGAATCTCTTCCTATAAACAATAATCATAGGGTATAAGCATAATAGTTATCAATTGAATAACACTAAATAGAAATAAGTATAGATACCTCAATACCATCATCAAGTATCAACCACACAACACACTACATACCACAATCTAATCAAAATTAAATTTAATATCTAAATAAAAATAGATATATGGTTGAATTTATATTTGATATAGTATATAGGATAAATCCTGTTTTGGGAACGACTATAACATAGATATATCAATATCATAAACCTAGATGAAGCCTGAATATCATTCCTCATTGTCTTCAATACAATTAGCTGAATAATCATAACCTGATATTCCAAGCCATCATTATATCAACCACTATCCAATCATTATTATAAATCAATCCGACATTCAATCAGGTTGATAAAACTCTATGTACCAATATTGTAGATAACTTATTTCTATGTCTATTAATCAATTCCCAACCACCAATCACCCAAATTTAAATTCCCCTTAAATTAAAATAAAAATCAAACTAGCAACAAAATTAAATTCAAAATAAAATTTTCGCATAACGAAATAAAAATAGAATCAAGAAAAAATCAAAATAAAAATTGAAATCCCAAATCCAAGTTAAGGAGAAAATTAAAAAATAAAAATTTTCAAATCGATTAATTTCACTGATTAAATTGAGTTAAAAACTGTTAATGATAAAAATTCGATGAAAAGGCACATTTTTAAAACTAGTCAAAATAAAATCAATCAAAAATAGATTCAAGTATTAAAATTGAGAATAGAAATTAATAGAAAAGCGTTTTAACACGTTTAACATCTAACTTTGTCAGCGACAACAGGCGAAAAGGCACTGTTTGATGTATGTAAAAATATTTCTAATTTAATTTTATAAGCGTATGGAAAAGGATTTTTTGATTTTACAGGTAGACGAGCGTATAAGGCTAACAAAAGCACTTGTACGAGACTTACAAAAAGCTATCGAAGTAGTTAATACTTATAATAATAAAGTATATAATAAACGTTTGGTAGCTGCTATTCAAGAAAAGATAGAAAATGATATTTATACGGATTCCTCTTTTAAAAATAGGTTGATGTTAAGACAACGTAGGGGAAATGAGTTGATATATGGAAAGCGTAGTTACTATCTTGAAAGACGTGATGTATATTTATTTATCGCTCTATCAGAAAATAGAATTAATTCAGAAAAGACGGCACGTAATATTCAATCAGCCATAGAACAAGAATTAAAACGAGTTGAGGAACTGAAACAAGCTGTTTTGTTATACGACAAAGAGAAACAAGAACGTGAACACATTAAACAGCTAGCAAAACAGTATGAGAATAAATACCCTAATTTTATTAGAGGTCTGTTTGTTTATACGGAATATAAGTACGAAATATAAATCAATTAAATTTTACATTTATGAGGCCTATTCATTTTACTTTTACACCAACGTTTAAAATAAACGACTTCTTTTATTACTGCTATTATTTTAATGTTGCTTTTTCGTTCAATGGGTACGAATCATTAACAATAACAGTTGATGAAGAAAATGAGAAAGAAATATTAGAACGTATTAGAACTAACAATTTTGAATTTTAAAATATTAATCAATTAAAAATTTTATACAGATATGAAAACATTAGATTTATTTGCAGCGAACAACGAAGTACAAGTAATTAACAACGAAATTACAGTTGAAAACATTCTTCTTTCTGAAGCCGATGAAAATCAGCTATTAAATGCAATATCAGATAATAATGTATATTTTGAGCCTTTTACAGAAACGGAAAAAACAAAGGGTATTTCATTGCAACAACTTGCCGAAAGTGCCGATATAGTAGACATCAAAGGAACGTTATCTAATGAGATAAACGCCTACCAACTGATTAATGAAGTGATAAATATTTGTCAGGAATATAATTTGATGTATGAGATAAAAGATTTGTTTGTAGCTGATAACAAGAATAAGGCACTTGGCAACGGTATAAGCATAAATAAGCAACTTTGTGAAGCTTATCAGCTTGAAAACCAAACTACTAATATACCTTTTAAAGCCGTCACTTTCAATCGTGTATTTGCTAATATCAATCTAACCGATATGAGTAATAGTACACACGTGGCAAATATCGTAGTAGCAAGTAATCAAAAAGGGCTGCAAGTGGCGATTGGTGCACACTGCTACGCTTGTAGGAATCAAACAATTTTAGGAGCTAAAAATATGGCAAGCACATACGGAACAACCGACAAAATAAAGAATATAAGCGACTTTATAGAACGTGTTCGTCAAATGATTAGAGAATATAGTTTTGATAGAGATGTAAATATTTTGAACAAGATGAAACAAATAAGAATCGATTCAAATACTATCTATCAAATGATAGGTGAGTTAACCGCTATTCGGTGCGCTTTTGATTCTAAAATAAAGAGTATTAAATCATTGATTAATAGTGATGTGTACCCGCTAAATCAAAGTCAGATTTGCAAATTTACTGAATCTCTTTTGCTGACATTCAAGACAAAAGGCGTGTTATCTCTCTATGATGTTTATCAGTCGGCAACGGCTTTATATAAAGTTGCTTCGATGGACTTGCCAAACGTTTTGCCACAAAACAATGCTTTCTCATCATATTTGAATGATAGATATAATTTAGATATGTAAGTACTACCTATATATCCTTTGTTTAGGCTAGCTATTAATTTAGCTAGCCTTTTTTTTTGTCCCTACCTGATTGATAACTAAATACTTGGTACTGTTTTTCTCATCACCTACTACCAATATTCAACGACCGATTTTAAAGCCGTATAAGCCACTCTAATACATTATTAGTATATCCCTATGTCATTAGATTGATAATCAAATACAAACCAAATAAACAACCAAATAGAATGAATAAAAAGTAACTTAACAGATTGATAATCAGATATATAAAACAACTGATAGTTAATTTTTTTAAATGTTAATTAGTAGGTGGGGTAATGTTTTTTAACAAGTGCCAGGGGTAGCGAAACCCACCCTTATCCCCTCCGAACGATAATGCCATTTTTTGAGCTTTTTGCCCTTCACGGACATACGGAATTGAAAAAGGAACGTACATACACGTGTGTACATATATCAATTTATTGATTAAATACATAAATGAAAAAGATAATAATGAAAACAATACATAAAAATAACGACTTAGTTTTCGAGCTTGAATTGTACGATACCAATAACCAACCAATTAATATCGATGATTTGAAAGGTGTTGATATTGAGATGTTTACATTGACTACAAAAGGAGAAAACTATATAAAGATAGATAAACAGGACATAACAGATAACAAGATAATGGTGGATAACTCAAAGCTCCAAGAACTTGGTGAAGGAATTCTATATATCACTGCACATCTTGTATTCTATGATAGTGAGTTCCCTGATGGCTCTTATGATTATACAAAACGAATTGAAACAAACTACTACATAAATGAATAAGATAAAATTAAAAGATAAAGACATTAAGATAAAGATTCGGCTAGCTAATGTAAGTGTAAATAGTGAATTTGATGTAATGGGGTATGATGGTAGTGAACAGCCATTATTCAGTTATCTTGAATATTCAAAGGATATTGTTAGGAACTGGGATGCAGACCAAGCACTAATGAATCGATTCAGGAATGATAAGAACCTAGTATTTTGCCCGTTAGTTGATACTAGTAAGGCTAATAATATGCAGGCAATGTTTTCAAACTGTGCTAACCTGATTCAAGTTCCCCTGTTAGATACTAGTAACGTTGTACATTTTGATGATATGTTTTATAACTGCTATAATTTAGTTACTGTTCCTCTATTTGACACCACAAATTTATATAGCGCAGGTTTAATGTTTGGTGGATGCTCCAAGTTAGTATCAGTACCATTACTTGACTTCACTAATGCAAAAGAATTACGAAATATATTACTAGGTTGTAGCGAGTTAGTAGAACTTGGCGGATTCTCAAATTTATCTGTTAGCTTGGACTTGTCCTCTTCAAGAAAGCTAACGACAGAAAGTATATTGAATGTCATTAACCAAGCAGCCGATTTATCTGAAACAGGTGGCGCAACACTTACATTAGGCTCAACCAATGTAACCAAATTAACCGAAGACCAAATAGCCATAGCCAGTTCTAAAGGCTGGACTTTAGCATAAATAACGAATAAAAATAAAAACGAATGAAAGAATTAATATTAAATCCAATTGATAATAAATATGAATCTGTAATCAATTTAAAATCAGAAAAGATTTTGATTCAAATTGAAGGTGCAACTTCATTAACCTTGTATGCAAGTGTTGATGGTGAAACTTGGATAGAGCACACTTCAGGAATTGCCATCACCGACACAGACATCATTAATATAGTAAACGCTAAATTTATGATGTATCTAAAAATCGAATCCTCAAATAATGTACCTATAAAAATATTAGACTGATGATTTACATAGATTTCAAAAATATAGATATAATGGGAGTTGCTGATACAGGTGGTAGTGGTGGAACAGACCTTTCTAATTACTATACTAAATCAGAAACAGATACTAAGTTAGCTGCTAAAGCTAATAAGAATGAGATTCCTGATATTTCAATTTTGGCTACTAAAACAGAATTAAGTGGTAAGGTCGATAAGGTATCAGGAAAAGGACTATCTACCAATGATTACACCACTTCCGAAAAAAACAAGCTAGCAGGTCTATCTAATTACGATGATACGTCAATAAAACAACAAATAACCAACATTGAAAATTCTATTGGTGGTATTAATACGATGTTGGATTCAATTAATGGAGAGATTATTTGATGGGAACTACTACTGATAAATTAAATAAATTACTTCAAACAAAAGAAGCTATCAAGATAGCGATAATTGGAAAGAATGTAAGTGTATCGGATTCTGCCCCTTTTTCTTCATACCCTTCAAAGATTGAATCCATTTCAACTGGTGGTGGAACTGGCTTGGATTGGTCGGCTATTGGTTATTCGGAACAACCTCAATCTCTGACAGATGGTTACAACTATGCTAAACAGATTTATGATAATTGGAATATGAATGACACTATATATTATAATAGTGATAAAAATTTAGTGTTTTTTCCTCTAGTTGATACTAGTAATGTAACTAGTTTGTATAATGCGTTTTTTGGTTGTTCATCATTGATTTCAATGTCATTAATTAATACTAGTAAAGTAACAACTTTTGAAAAAGCATTTTATAATTGTTCTTCATTAAAAGACATTGCGTTACTTGATATGACGAGTGCTACAACTCTTAAACAAGCGTTTTATGGTTGTTCATTGAAGAATATTCCGTTGTTTGATACTTCTAACATTCAAAATTTTCAAAATGCTTTTGAAAATTGCTCTTCGATAGAAACAGTGCCTTCATTTGATATGTCAAGTGCTACAATTACAACAAATATGTTTTATAAATGTAATTCGTTAAAAACAGTGTCTTCACTAAATACAATTAATGTGACAGATATGTCTGCAATGTTTAGTTGGTCTTCGAATTTAGAAACTGTTGGAAAACTAAATGCTGACAAAGTAACCAACATCAAAAACATATTCTATTATTGTAATAAGTTGGCGAATCTTGGTGGCTTCACAAACCTATCAATCAATTTAGATTTGACATCAAGTAACTATATAACAGCAGATTCCATATTGAACGTGATAAACGAAGCAAAAGACTTATCGACAGAAGGTAAAACTGCAACGCTTACAATTGGAAGTAAAGTAGGACTATTAACAGAAGAACAAATCGCCATCGCCACCGCCAAAGGCTGGACTTTAGCATAATAACATAAATAAAAACAAATACAAATGAAACAATCAACATATACAGTTCAAATCATACAACCGTCTGAAGGTCACGTTTTGACCCAATCAGCAGATATTGAATTATCAGATAGAATATTCTCTGAAAAAATATTTTTAGGAGTTAATGATTCTATTGATAATTGGAAAGAGATTTCAATCAAAGAATCAGAAAATTTAAAAACAAAACAAAGAGAACTAATTGAAAAAGAAATAAGAAAATAAAATTGATTTATATGTAAAATAATAAGGGGATTGGAATTGATTTTCAATCCCTTTTTTTATTGCTATTTCCTCACTTTTTGAATTTAATTGATATTTATATATAAAAGAGAAATTATGTGTAATACAAACAATATTTTATTTCGAGTAGACGATAATCTGTATGCTCAAATGAGCAAGATAAAGACTTCATATAAGTTCAGAAGCAATGCTGAACTGGCTAAAACTATTGTCAATGTCTTCTTCAATATCTATTCTCAAAAAAAGAGAAAGGAAGAATCAATAGCGGACATTTTTAAAGAGCTTGAAGATGGTGAATCAATGTTCCAATTTGAGAAGCCAAAAAGGAGCCAGGCAAAACGCACACAAATTACTCTAAATGAGTTTAATAATGAAGACTTAATACTACTTGACAATGCTACTAAATAATAAATTCGTCAATGAGAACTACATCTTTGAAGAGAAATATATACCGTATTCTTCAAATCCCAAGAACAAAAAATATATCGATAACTGGTTATCACGGAACTATCAAGCTCTGTTCTCTAAATTCAGCAGGAATGACGATAAAATAACGAAGAAGGGGTACTGTAAACGTGATGTTTTACACGAAACCATTATTAGAATATATATCAATAAAACAAGATATAAATCACAGGAAGATTGTGATAATCAACTAAATAATTTCTTTCATATAAAAGTAAAATGAGCAAAAATAAAGACTATATAAAGCTGATTAACTGCCATAGATGGCGGAAATTACGCAATGAGCAGTTGAAAACGAATCCTCTTTGTGCCATTTGTGGTGACATTGCTACTGAAGTTCATCATATAAAACCTGTTGAATCAGAAAAGGAATATGACAGGATGGAAACTTTAGCTTATGACCCGAATAACCTTCAATCGCTTTGTCATAAATGCCACGCTGACACTCATATATCAATGAAAAAACAGAAAAGAAACCAAACAAAAATAATAAATAAGAATAAATTGAATGATTTCTTCAATAGATATTTCAATTAAAAACATATCAATAAAAAAGAATTAAAAATGAATTTACTAAACATATTAAAAATCGATAAGAATATAAAGAAGTTAATCAATTATCTGACAGAACTACTGACAGAGAAGGGATTGTACGATTCTTCATTGGATATACAGATATTCAATGTTGCTTGCTTATTATTTCAGTATAATAAATTAGTTAATACTTTCGTGAATAGCGAAACAATTGTTGCCAATGCCGTAAGGGGACAGCAAGAACGTTCATATAAGAAGAATCCAATCCTCAATGAATTAGTCAATTGCTCTGAATCTCTACGCAAAAACCTGAAAGAACTAGGATTGAGTTTAGATGCCAAAGTAACAGCCGTGGCAGACACAGACCCGCTATCTAACCTTATATCAGCTATGAATAATATCGATAATGAATAATTTTAAATGACTAAAGATGAAGTAATTGAAAGAATAAAGTTATATGAAATATCAACCGAGCAGCTAATTAAAATCGATTCAAGATTACATATATATGTTGATGAAGTCTTGAATAATTCAACACACCACAACAAATATGAGATACTAGCCGTATTCAGGTTCTTAGATTTCCTGAAACGTGATGATTTAATCTTCAATACTAAAGAGGTAAAGAAGTTCATTGTGTTCTATGAAAATCTTAAGTTCCCAAGCAATAAGGGGATGCAGAGCTTTGAACTAACGCCAGTTCAAGTATTTCAATTCAGTAACATTCTAGGATTTTATAAAAAAGAATCAGGATATAGGCTATGTCGTGAAGCACTTTTATTTGTGCCACGAAAATTCAGTAAAACTACTTCTGTTGCTTCCTTAGCTATCTATGATACACTATTTGGGGATTCTGATGCACAGGCTTATGTTGCTTCAAATTCATTTGCCCAGTCTAAAATTTGTTTTGACATCATTAGAAATTCATTAAAAGCGTTAGACCCTAAATTGTCACATTTCAGACTGAACAGAGAAATAATCTATAATCTGATGCCGAACAGAACTTCATTCGTTAGGTGTTTGTCAACTTCTGCTGATAGGTTAGACGGTTTGAACGCTTCAATGGTGATACTTGATGAATATGCTCAAGCCGACAGTGCCGACCTCAAAAACGTGTTAACTTCTTCAATGGGTGTGAGAAGGAATCCGTTAACAGTTACAATTACAACAGCTTCAAGCAAACTTGAAACTCCATTCACTAGTATGTTGGAAAATTACAAAAAAGTATTAGAAAATGAAATAATCAATGATTCAATTTTTGCTAGCATTTTTGAACCTGACGAAGAAGATGATTTATCAGATAAAAATACTTGGTATAAAGTTCAACCTCACATTGGTGTGACAGTTAACGAAGAGTTCTATCGAACAGAGTATCAGAAAGCAACAATGTCTGCTGATGATATGCTAGAATTTAAGACTAAATTATTGAATGTTTTCACCAAGAACGCCACAGAAATCTGGATTGATAAATCAGTAATTGAACGAAATACAGAACACTTCGATTTTTCAATGTTGAAAGCTCGTCCTCAATGTATGGTTAGTGTCGATTTAAGTGTCAAAGACGATTTTAGTTGTGTTTGTTACGCTCTTTATGATTCAATCAATAAGAGATTCGTATTTAAAAATCAATATTACATCCCCAAACAGACAGCAGAGAATCACCCTAACAGGGCAATGTACCAAGAGCTAATCAAAAACGGATATTTAATAATTTGTGGTGACGAAGTGATTGATTACAAGCAAATTGCTAGTGATATTATTGCTAATTCCAAATTTGTTAATATTCTTCAGATTGGATATGACGCATACAGAAGCAAAGAGTTCATTAATATCATTAAGACAGCAGGAATCAGGTGTGCCGTTCCTTATTCTCAAACCTATTCAAATTTTACAAGCCCTGTTGAGAGCTTTGAACTAGCGATTTATGAAGGCAGATTGAAATTCGATGATAATCCATTAAATAGTTACTGTATATCTAATGTAATGATTGATGAAGATAAAATGCAGAACAAAAAGCCTATTAAAAAATCTCGTAATGATAAAATAGATGGTGCGATTTGTATTCTTATGTGCTTAGGAATGTTTCAAAATTATAAGAGGTAATTTTCATTTTAATCAATAAAAACATATCTATTAAAAATAGAATATGGAATTATTATTAATTAGGAGATATAAAAATGATAAATATACAATTGGGGACTTATACATAGATGGTGTTTGGTTTTCAAATACGCTTGAAGATACTGATAGAGGTCTGACCGATGATATGTCAGAAGAACAAATTAAAAAGATTAAGGTGTACGGCAAAACTGCTGTTCCCAAAGGTCGATATAAGATTGAAGTCACATACAGTCCCAAGTTTAAACGCCATTTGCCATTATTGATTGGTGTTAAGGGCTTCACTGGTATCAGAATACATAGCGGAAATAGTGCCGAAGACACGCTTGGTTGTCTTTTGGTAGGCTTCAACAAAGAAAAAGGAAAGGTTTTAAATAGCCGTGTAACTTCTGATAAGCTGACAGCATTACTACGTAATTGTACGAAAGAAATCTATATCACAATTGAATAAAAATAAAAACACAAACAAAATAAAAATGAAATTCAATTTTAGAAATATATTTAAAAATAAGGAAAACAAACGAAGTGGAGAGGTTAATGTCAGATACGTGGGAGCCAAACAGAACAAGTACACGGCTGTTTATGATGAAGAAAAAGCCTTAACCAATAGCGTTATATATCGAGGTGTTAGTATATTAACGGATTCGGTTGCCAGTATTCCTCTTTCAATTTATAGGAAGGATAAGAAAGGCTTTTGGAAGGCAGACGAGAAGAACACATTATATAATGTATTGACAAGGACTCCAAACGAAAGACAAACCATCTACGAGTTGTTGGAAGGTCTTGTTTTTCAGCTAATTATGTACGGAAATTCCTACATATTGATAAAGAGAAATGCCGCCAGCGATGTAAAAGAATTAGTATTGTTATATCCTCACACTGTTTATCACGATGTTATTTCAAATACATATACTGTAACTGACACATATAATAAGGTATCAGGTCAATTTAATAGCAATCAAATTATTCATTTGAGACACAAATCTTTAGAAAATATTGTCGGAAAGTCAGTTGTAGATTATTGCGGCAAAACGCTAGGTTTAGCGAGTGCTTGCGATTCAGAATCATTATCTACGCTATCAAATGGTAATCGAATGAAGGGTATTATTTCAAGCGAATCCTCTGTTATCGGCTTTGGTGATGCACAAGATAATCAATTGATTGATATTCAAACCAATATTCAAAATGAGATTGATAGCGGAAAAGACATTATGACTTTACCTTCAGGCGTTAAATTTCAAACAATGTCATTATCTGCTAAGGATAGCTTGCTACTTGATAACAAGCAATATAGCCTATCTGATTTAGCCCGTTTTATGGGTGTGTCTCTTTCAAAACTAGGTATTAGTTTAGGCTCTAACTACCAAGCAGCACAGCAAGACCAACTGAATTTTTACATTGACACGCTCAATCCAATCCTGAAAAAGATTGAAGCAGCTTTCAATAGTAAATTAATTCCTGATTCAGTTAGTGGTCGATATAAAATAGAGTTCGATAGAACATCATTAGCCTATTTCAACGACATTATGAAGAATTATAAATCAATGCTTGAATTGGGTATTTTATCCGTTAACGATGTACGTAGAAACTTCAATCAAGCAGAGGTTGATGGTGGCGATGAAATCCTTGTTTCAACCAACCTTCAATCTATTCAGAATTATAAAGTAACGGTCGATTCTATTGATGATAAATCAATAGATAATCCAATTGAAAATGAATCAACTGAAAATCAAGATATTACGATTTGATTGATACTAAAAATAACAAAACAAACATACAGGTAAACGATTTATAAACTTATGGAAATCAGAAGCATAGAATCTAGTTTTCAAGAGAATGATAACATCATTGAGGGTTACGCTATTCGTTTCAACTCTGTTTCTGAAATTTTATACGACAAAGAAAAAAGAAGATTCTTCAGAGAAATAATCGATAGAGAAGCCATAACACAACAACTGATAGATAATTCAGACATTAAATTCTTATTCAACCACGATAAGGAAAGACTGTTAGCTAGACGGAACAGGGGACAAGGTTCTCTGAACGTTGAACTTCGTGAAGATGGTGTGTATTTCAGTTTTGAGATTCCAAATACTGGTATTGGTAACGACTTAAAAGAAATGATAAGACGAGGTGAGGTGACTACTTGTTCTTTTGCGTTCGTAGATGGTGATAATATCCAATGGGACTTCTCAAATCGAGAGATACCAACACGAACAGTTAAGAGTATTCGAGGATTGTTCGATTTATCAGCAGTATTCGATGCAGCATATTCTCAAACAGAAATCTCTTGTCGTTCAGTTGATGAAATGGTGGAAGCACAAACAAAACAAGACGAACTAGATGAATCTTGGAAAGAAGATTTGAATAAATACAAACAAAGACTTAACGAATGAATCAAGAATTAATTGATAGAATCGCATTATTGAAAGAGGAAATGAGAGAATTAATCGATAATGCCGAAATAGAAAAAAGAAGTCTGAATGATGAAGAAAAAAATCTCTTTGAAAATAAAGAGCAACAAATAAAAGACTTACAGACACAAATTGAGGACACTAATCAAAGAAGTGTCGAAATAATTGAAACACAAAATAAAATAGACAAAAATAATATGAAGAAAACTTTTAAAGAAAATATTGCTTTAGCTATGCAAGCTATCGCTAACAACAGAAGCATTGAAGATTTAGAAAATGTTGCAGGTAACGTTATTTCATTGAGAGCAGCTAATACTGGTGATACTACTTCAACAGAAGTTGATGCAGTTAGAGGTGAGTACGCTACTGAATTGCTTGAACCATTACAAGACGCATTAATCGTTAACCAATTGGGTATCAAAACTATTGTTACAGGAAAAGCGGTCGTAATGCCTTCTGTATCAAGCGTTGAAGCTTCAATTGAGGGTGAGACTACTGAACTTGTAGGACAAAAATTAGAGTTCTCAAAAACTAAAGTTGTTCCTTTCCGTGTCGGTTTGAGCTTACCTTTCAGCAATACAGCTATCAAAGAGGCTGACATTAATTTAGTGAGTTATGCCATTAACTTAGCAGGTAAGAGCGAAGCCCAATTGATTAATAAAGTGATGTTTGCTAATGCGGCAGTAAACGGTCAAAAAGGTGCATTTGTTGACGCTTATGCTGCTGAAACAGCTAACACTGCCATCAGCTACAAAAACATTGTAAAATTAGCGGCTAAAGTTAAGAAAGCTAACGTAATATTCGATAACACAGCAGCTTATGTTGTTAGTCCCGAAATCGAAGCTGAATTAAAAACAACTCCGTTAGATGCTGGTTCAGGTAGAATGGTATTGGAAGGTGGCGTTATGAACGGCTATCCAGTATTGGTGTCAAATGCAGTTGAAGGCTACATTGGTTTTGGTGTATTCTCCAATTTCTTAATTCAAAAAGTTGGTACTCCTGATATGGTGGTAGATAACTTATCAAGAAGCAAAGAAAACATTACAGAAATCAACTTTAACGATAATGTTGCATTACAAACAATTAGAAAAGAAGCATTTGCAGTAATGAAAATTGCATAACTATATAATTTCATAGATGATTGAGACATTAAATTAATTGATGTCTCTTTCATTTATTTATTCAATTTTGATTTTAAATAAAAATAAAAAACTAGCGATATGAGATACGTAACAGTAGAAGATATTAAAAAACATCTGTATATAGACTTTGAAGCTGATGACATCATACTCGCTGATTATATTGATGCAGCACAGGAAATTATAGAAAAGTACTTGAATGTGAAGTTATGTGATTTAGTGATTGATGAAAGGCTTCCTTATCCGATTCTTCAGGCTATCAAAATAATGACAGGTAACTTATATAATAACAGAGAATCAGTTGCTTTTAATGCAGTTCCGTATAAAGTACCTTTTTCATTTGAATTCTTACTTCAACCTTATAAGAACTATAAAAGAGAAAGTGAGGTAGCCCAATGAAAGCGGGATTATTACGAGAGTTCATTACCATCTATCGATATGAGAATATTCAATCAGAGACAGGACAGATAACCAAAGAGAAGAAAGAGATAGCCCTATTGAGAGCCTATCGATTAAAAAGCACAGGAACTAATAAAGAAATAGCAAAAGAATTATTTGATTCTCAATCTATTACTTTTCAAATAAGATACTTTCCTGATATTCAAGATAGCGATATTATTTCTTATAAAGACACTGAATACAAAATAACGTTTATTGATGAAAACATTTGGGACAGAACTTTAAAAATAACAGTTCAAAAAATTAATAAGTAATGGCTACCAATAAGGACTTAGATGTTCAAATAGAACTTATTAATCTGGAATCAGTAAAAGATGCGATTCAAGAACTTGGCGATTCAATTAGTCAACACAAAGTCGTTGATGCAGCTTTGAAAAAGGGTGCTAGATACTTAATGAATAAGGGTCGATTGAAACTAAGACAACGGATGAAGAACCGCAAGGGTGTGTCGGGTAACTTATTGAAGTCATTCTCATATAGGATTAAGAAACGCAAGTTCGGTGCATTAATCGGATTCAAAGAGAAAGGACGACACGCACATCTTGTATCACAGGGGACACGAAAAAGATATACCCGCAAAGGTCAATATCGAGGATTCGTAACTGGTAATCACTTTTGGGAAGATACTAGGGAAAAAGAAACTCCGAAATCTATGGTGTTAATTCTCAATCAGATAAAAGCATCAATAACAAACATAAAAAACAGACACAATGGATAACATTAGTTTTTATCCTTCAAAACTTCAGACAAAATTTAGTGTATGTACATTGATAAGGGAAAGGCTATTGGCAGACGAAAAGATAAAAGAATTGGTTGATAGTAGGATATATCCTATCATAGCTCCTGAAGGAACTGAAGGTTCTTATATAGTTTATGTTCGTGATGAATATTCAATCGATAGAACGAAGGTAGGAATCGCTTATCATAATTGTATTGTTTTTATCAGTTGTGTTTCTTCAAGTTATGATGAATCACAAGAAATAGCTGATGCAGTCTTTCAAGCCTTGGATGGCAAATACAAAATAAACACTGAACAACACAATATAAATTCAATCGAGTTAATCGATTCAACAGAAGATTACGATGGGGACGTTTATATACAAACTCTCTCATTTTCAATAAAATAAAAAACAAAAAATAAAAATATGGCAAATTATACATCAGATAATTTAATCTTGGGGGATGAGTTATTCCTTTATGTGAAGGCAGGAACGGGTGACACTTACAGCCCAATCGCTTACTCAACATCTTGTTCTCTTAATTTAAGTCAAGATGCGATTGACACCAGTAACAAAATGGCGGGAGTATGGGCTTCTGCATTGCCTGGCAAGTTACAATGGACTGTAAGTACCGAATCTTTAATGAGTTACGATGAAACAGGGTATGGATTTTTCGTTGATATGATGACGCAACGTAAACCGTTTCTGATTAAGTTCGGTCAAACAACTGACATTTCAGCAGGTAACTTTGAGATGGATGAAACAAAAACGTACTACACAGGTCAAGCATATTGTACATCTTGTAACTTATCGGCAGACAACGGTTCTGTTTGTACAATGAGCATTGAGCTTACAGGTGACGGTGCTCTGACTAAAACGGACGCAAAAGCATAAAAACAGTAATTATTTGAAGGTGGCTAATTATTTAGTCACCTTTTTTTTATTACATATAATAATGTACGTGCGCGCGTGCGTACCTTTATATATAGATATATAATTAATCATTAAAAACATATCTAATAAAAATAGATATGAAGAAATTAAATTTCAATTTAAAATTAAATATCAAATCAATTATATATTATGAAAGATTGACAGGTAGACCGTTCTCAACATTCACAGATTCAGAAGAAGATGTCATTCCACTTTTATATTGTATGCTTGTAGCGAATAATGACTTCAAGCGCACCTATGAAGAAACGATAAAATATCTTTTTACTGATGAAAAATTTGTTGATGAAATTAATTCAAGACTTCAAAAAATATTCTTGTTTGAGAGCCAGTTTTTCAATAAAGAAGAGGTGGATGAAAAATCACCTTCTCAAATTGATACACTAAATAAAGAAGAATCCAATAAAGTATTTATCCATCAACTTGTTCCGATTCTCGTTATGGACTGTAACCTTGACATTAACTATGTTCTCAATGAGATGCATTACAGTGAGATTGATTCTTACATCAAATATCGTGATGATAAAAATAAGAATCGATTGGAAGAAAAACGGTTATTTACCTATTTAACCATTATGCCGCACATCAACGCTAAAAAACTAACAGTTAATGAACTACTTCCTTTTAGTTGGGAAAAAGAAGAAAAAGAGAAGGAAGGTCTGAAAGTTATTGATAATCATAAAGATAAGTTGAAGAACTTTATGGATAGTGGTACAATTGAATGGAAACAACCTACTGAATAAAAAGATAAACACAAACATAAATGAGCAAAAAACTAGATTTCTCTATTGCTGTCAAACTGGCAGCAGAGAACTTTAATAAAGGAATAAAAAATATACAATCACAACTTGGTAAGTTTAAGAAACTAGCTATCAATACGTTTGGTGCTTTTTCTGCCTTGTCTTTTGGTCGTGATATGATTCAAGCGGGTGCACAGTTCCAAGATGCTATGGCAAGGGTGCAAGCTATCTCAAAGGCTTCCACCAACGATTTGAAGTCATTACGAGAAGAAGCAATGCGACTTGGTAGGGATACGAAGTATACGGCTACGGAAGCTGCTACTGCATTGGAACAGTTAATCAGAAATGGTTTAAAACCATTAGCGGCAAAAGAAGCTCTGGGCGGTGTGTTACAGTTAGCTCAATCCCAAGCGATTAGCCTTGCAGAAGCAGCCGACATTGCCACTACATCAATGAACGCTTTTGGCTTGTCTACTAAGGACTTAACTCGAATTAATGATGTACTAGCAGCAACCGCAAGTAATACAGCTACCAACGTACTTGAATTGTTTGAAGCCTTCAAGATTGCCGCTCCTATTGCTAAAAGTGCGGGTGTCAGTTTAGAAGAGACAGCTACCGTATTGGGTGCTCTAGCAAATCAGGGTTTCCGTGGTTCTGAAGCGGGAACTGGCTTGAAACAGGTGATTCTTGCCATAGCAGATAAAACGCCTGACGCCATCAAAGTTGCCGAAAAATACGGAATCCAACTTGATGAGGTAAGCCTTAGAAGTGAGGGACTTATAAAGACCCTTGAACGTATGAAGGCTGCTGCTATGGGCTTCTCAATTCAAGACCTTTCTCAATTCGCTAATAAACTGGGTGCTCCGAAAATGGCAGCAGTGCTAAATACCGATATGTCAGAGCTTTATCAAGCCGTAGCCAATTCACAAGGCGAAGCTGCGAGGATGTTTGAAGAAGGCTTGGGCGAGTTTGAAAAAGCTCAAAAGACATTGAAAAGTGTCTATGAGAACACTCAAATCAAGGTATTTGATAGCTTTAAAAACTTGTTTACAGAACCACTTAACATATTGGCTGAATTTATCAGAAGGATTCAAGATGTTCCTACTTTAATGGTCGGTGCAGTCGGTTTAGCATTAAGTAAAATTGGTGGTATCTTCCAAAAAACACAGGTTAAATTGAAGAGCTTTGCGGAAGCAGAATACACAAAAGAATTAAACAAAAGAAGTGACGCTTATCAAAATGCTGCGATAGCAAATTCTATCACTAATATAAATAATGGTGTATCTAAAGATACAGCAAATTATTACAGGAATCTACATCAAGAACTGGGACAAGTAGCCGATAAATTCGATTTAAGTACAAAGAACGGAAAGGTTTATCAGAAGTTGATGAATGACTTATCTTATATCACCAATGCTAGTACGACAAATACACAGAAGTATAAGAGAGCAATCGCAAATGTGGCTGATACTTTATCTACCTTCAATCGTCAAAGTCAGAATGTTAACGTAAATTTGTTACGTACCGCATACACGGACTTCGAGAGAGACAAAAGTAAGATTATTGCTAGTGCTTCCAATTTCCAATCAACAATGACAACCGTATTTGGTAAAATTGGAAATGCTGCTAAAACGGTCGGACGTTCGATTTATTCCTTCTTTGGTGGTTGGGTTGGTATCGCTCTAACTCTTGTTTCAGTGGTAGGAACTAGCTTGGTGTCTGCTTGGAGAAAATCTACTGAAGCGGAAAGGAACGCTAATAAGTTGATGAATGAAGCTACCACCAATAACAACAAGTTAGAGACTTCATTTCTTCAATTAGTATCAATTCTACGTGAGCACGAATCAAGTAGTTATGCGTGGCAAGCTGCTATGTCAAAATTGAAAAGGGAATATCCTGAATTACTTGAAAAATTACATCTTGAAAAAATATCAGTTAATCAGAGTGCCGAAGAATATGATAAATTAGCAAATAGAATCAAAGACGTAATCAAATGGCAAAAGCAATATAATCTGTTCAAAGCTAAAAATGATGCGATTGAAGGATTGAATAAATCATTCTTTGAAAATAATTCTGTTTTCAATGAATTAATGAATAATATTCAAAAGAGATTTGAAAAAAATGGATTAATAAAAGAAGTAGCAAAAATAAGAACTGACGATTTAAAGAATAGCGTAAATAATATTTTATTATCTGATAAAAACGATACAATTAAGAAACAAGAATTAATTAAATTAATTCAAGATGCTTTCAAAAATGATAAAAATTCAGCTTCCTTAAATGCTACTGCTGAAAGGTTTGCTAATCTTACCATTGCTCATTATAATGCGAAGGCAGGTATCAAAATCAAAGAGTTGAATAGAAACTTTCCTGAAGGTGAACCTGTACAAGACAAGCTAACTGGTGACATTGATAAATACTTATCAGATAAAGAAGGTGAGTTGAATTTGGCTATCGCTAATGCTCGTAAAGAAGGTGCAGCAAAAGGTTGGGGTGATGAACAAATTAAACAGAAAATCAACACTTTAGCAAAAGATTTGATTGATGAAATATATGCTGAATTGAAAGACCAATCTTATATTGATAAAAAGGGAGACAAGCGTTCCTCACTTGAATATGCTCAAACAACAGGTAGTTACCAATTCATTAAAAATCAATCTATTGCCAATATCGCTAAACCTGATAAAAAAGCAGAACAACGTGAAAATTCAATCGCTGACGCTGAAAAGAGATACGCCATCAATTTAGATTATTACACCAAAGAATTAAAATTAAATTTGATTGATGAAAAGAAATTTCACGAAAAGAAATTATCTGCTCTTCAATCATTAATTTCCTCTTACGAATTTAATGGTGATGCTTCCAAGTTAGAAACAGCAAAATATAAAGATTTGATTAAAGAAAGAGAAAATTTAATCAAGACGCTAAAGAAAGAGAATGACGATGCAGAACGTGCTAAAGAACTTAATAGATATAATCGTGAAGCTAGTTCTCGTGCTGGTTACCTGAAGAAGAACTATGATAATGTAATGTCAGGAGCAGGTCGTGAGCGCATTAATAAATGGGATTTTCTATCATTTGATAAAAAAGAAGATAGAGAGAATGAAGTTCTTACAGGTTACTTAAAAGCTCAACTTGACAAATTAAAACAACTACGTTCCAACATTTCTGCTGAAGACATTGCTAAAGCAAAAGAACTTCAAACAGAAGGTTCTAATGAGTTACTAAAACAAGTTGAACAGCTTGATAATGCTATTGAAAAACTAGGCGAACACGTTACCAACTTGGAAGACAAGTTTCAATTTAAACAAGCCCAACAGCGTATTAAAGATTTGAAAAAGCAGATGGATAGAGGTATCTATGAGGGCTTAAAAGTTACACTTGCTGAAACTCCCAAAACATTTAAAGCTCTTATAGATAGCTTTGAAGATTGGGATGAAATGACAGGATTTGAAAAGTTCCAAACCTTCATCGATAGTTTGTTTGGTGGTATTGATGCAATCCTAGAAATGTATAGTGCCTGGAAACAACTTACTGACGTTGTCAATAACTATAAGACTGCTACACAGACACTTAGTATGATTGAAAACGGTGCGACAGCACAAAGAATCGCCAACACACAGGCTGAAGCTAATGCGGTTATGACGGCTGAATTAAGTAAAACTACTGCTAAAGCACAAAGTACAACTCAAAGTATTGCTCTTGATTCTGCGGCTGCTGCTAGTACTAAAGCGACAGCAACATCAAACGTTGCTGCTAATACAAGTGAAGCCGCTTCTTCAGCAGGAAAAGGTGCTGCAAAATTGCCTTTCCCAATGAATTTAATAGCGATTGGGTCTGCCATTGCAGGTGTATTAGCCTTGTTTTCGATGATTCCGAAGTTCGCCAATGGTGGTGTAATCGGTGGCTCCAAATTTAGTGGTGATAATAACTTGGCTAGGGTCAACAGTGGTGAAGCTATTTTAAATGGTAGTCAACAGGCACGCTTGTTTAAAGTATTGAACAGCAATGCGCCTGTTAACTCATTAAACGGTCAGGTTGAGTTTAAAATCAGTGATAAAGCACTTGTAGGAATATTAAAACAACATAATAACAGAATAAACAGATTAATCTAATGCACAAATTATTATATACTTCGATGTTTAAAGACATTGATGAAAATACCATTGAAATAGAAATATATAAGAATTTTGAAGATGCGGCAACAACTGTCGCATCTTCCGAATTACAATGTTCTGCTGACGCTGTTAGTATCAATTATGAGAGTGATGATGATGTATTCAAACCTATTAAATGTTCTGATTGTCAAATTAATATCGTGACAAATACAATATTAACAGAGTTATATACAGCACTAAAGAATGAAATCTATTGCTTGATTAAAAAGAATAGTAAGGTGATTTGGTGCGGGTTCTCTGTTCCTTGCTTGTATCAAAGCGATTATGACAATGAATATAATCAGTTGTCTCTTCAATTTAATGATATTCTATCTTCCTTAGAAAACTACAAATATACTTATGTAAATGATAGTCAATCAATAGTAAGTTTTTATTCTATTTTAAAATACATAATAAATAAAATTGATTCAAATAATTTAATTAAAAATATTTATGTGCATAATTCAAAAAGGATAAATGGTACAACAGAACTACTGAATAACCTATTTATTTTGGATAGAAATTTCTTTGATGAAAGTGAAGAAGCTGAAAACTGTAAGGACATCATAGAGTATATATCGAGGTTTCTAGGGACAACCTGTTATTATTTTGAGGATTCGATTTATTTTGTTGATTTTAATTCGATTAAATCTATCAAAGAATACACAAAATATAATTTGATTGATGATACCAATTCAGTAGTAAGTATTGATAATAATGTAATTGATGTAAATAGTAATGTGTATTATGCTAACGCTACGATAGGTATCAATGAACAATATAATAAGGTAGTAGTAATAGCTAATACCAATTCTAATAATACGATTATACCCGATTGGGATGACGACCTGATAAATCAGAACGCTGACCCCAATAAATTTTATGAGACACATAGAAGCATTGAGGGAAAGGATTACACTTTTTTAAATGCTTTCTTCAAATCAAAGAATAATTGGAACTGGCAAAAACCTAACGTATTGGGTGTCGTATTAGAAGAAATTACAGTCGATAATGCAGATAGTAATGGTAGTTATTGGCAAAAAGTTGCTTCTTATGAGACTGAAAATGAGCCGTCTTCTTTAAGTTGGAAAACATATTTTACGACTTGTGATTATGGTCTAATGGGATTGAAAACAACGACTGGCGTTCAACTTTCATTGAAGAACAAACCGCCATTGGCTGTTAAGGGTGGCACATTCATCATTGACATAAAATACAAATTAAGTGGTGATTGGAATGCTTCAAATCACGTTAAAACGTCTGATGAACAGTATTATAATGGTAAGTACAGCACAGGCTTCTATGATACTATGTTTCAATGCCGACTTGCTATCGCTGATAAAATGTACTTCGATGGCGAGCGATGGGTAAGTTACACTGAATATCAAAATAAGGTAGATAGAGGTTACTACAATAATTGTAGTGGCCCTAACACGTGGCAAGGTGCTAGATGGTATCGATACTTGGATGAATACGGATATTGGAGATTCTGTAATGAAGCTGAATACAACGCTTCCACTCGTGAAAAATATACAGGTGGTTTTGCTGATGTCAATGCTGTTTATATGTTTATGCGTAATAGTGAGAGGATTTTTGTCGAGAAGTGGTATTACGATGAGTGTAAGCTACAAGATTGTTTCTATTTAGTTCATAAGAATAAGGTTGATGACAAAGTATTTGATACAGAATATTCATTAACCAATACTGTTTCGTGGAGAATGAATTTGGCTGATAGTGAGGACGGTGTAGCTATACATTTGCCTGAAAATCAAATAACTTTAGGAGACTTGACATTTGAATTATATCCTGCTAATCAGCTTGGAACAGTACCGATGCGGCGCACCGACCAAGAACCAATTCGATGTAACGCTTTTCATTTATCAGATATTAAATTAAAGTACACTACTTCATCTTACGTTAAAGATGTGTTTGAAAATGAGGTTTATGATGATGATATAAAATTCGAGAACGTAATCAATGAGGAAATAGTAAAAGAACTGGATGATATTGAATTTCGTATTAACACCTTCAATGAACATTCAGGCAGTTATTCTTATGTATTATTCAAGCAAGGAGACAGCTATAAATTCGTAGATAATATCTTTGATATACCATCTAAAGAAACAAAAAAATCAGAAGAGCATTGCATTGAAAAATACACGAATTATTATTCAAAAGCTAGATTTATTTATTCAAATTCAATTAAGAATAAAAATGTAAATCTCAATTCGATTCTTAATGAAAAGAGTACTCAAAAAGATTACATAATAAATTCAGTAACATACGATTTAATTAATAATAAGGTTGACGTAGAACTAAATGAAATAAATTAAAAATGGAAATTAAACAAAATTATATACCTCATAACTTTAGAAATAAATACCTGAAGAATACAGGTGGCTACGCTTCGTCTTCTTCGTCTATTTCAACAGGTGGTAACGGTCTGCCTTATGTTTTAGACGAGAACGGAAATTATGTGGTTGAGAAACAGGTACTTTTTAAAAAATCGATAATATCAAAAGAAGAAGTGGTAGCTTACGGGGAAGATAATGTTGATTATGTAGGTACTTACGCACCATTAAGCCATCCACACGGTATTGATGATATTACAGGGCTTCAAGAAATCCTAGATAATGTGGGTAGTGGTGGAACTTGTTCAATCGAGGTGATAGATAATCTTGATTCTGTGTCTAGTACGGATGCATTATCAGCAAGACAGGGAAAGATTTTATCGGACTTGATAGCTGATAAGACGGTTACCTGGGACACATTACAGAACAAGCCTTCAACGTTTACGCCTTCAGCGCATAGTCACGCAATAGCTAATGTGACAGGGCTTCAAACACAACTAGACAGCAAAGTTAATACGTCTAGTATATCAACTTTGAGTGTTAAAAATTCAGATACAGTTGATAATTTACACGCTAGTTCATTTATGAGGTCTGATGCTAATACAACGTGTACAGGTACGATTACTTGTGCTAATTTGGTCTCAAATGGTGAAATCACCGCTTATTCAGATAGAAGGCTAAAAACAGATATTCAAGCATTGAATGACAGGGGATTATTGAATCCTGTTACTTATATTAAAGATGGTAAGCGGCAAATTGGATTCATAGCACAAGAAGTACAAGAAGCTTATGCTGAATTGATAACGGAAGATGTCAATGGCTATTTGAGCTTGAACTATCAACAACTAACAGCCGTATTGTCAGCCCAAATAAATGATTTATATTCAATTATAAATGAATTAAAATTAAAAATAACTGAATTAAAAAATGAAATAAAATGAGTTTACCATACAAAGGATTGACCTTTGAAATAGTAGCAAAAGAACTAGGTGAGAAATCATTGAAACTAAGTGATTTATGTACGAGTAAGAATATAAACCTGTTCGCTTGGAGAAAGCCTTTCGCTTATGCTGCAAACAAGGTCGAAATGGATGATTATCAGGCGTGGCGAGGTAGGGCGTATGGCTTTCAATTGGCTCCTCAAATAGAGAGACCCACTTCAGGTCAAGAACTAGCAGAAATGTCTTATCGGCCGCCTTCAGGGGGTACTGAACAGCCTTTCCGTTTGGGTGATTTTCGTGGCTACGACCACCACGCCAAAAGCCCAATCACATTAAACATTACTACCGAATATGATGATGTAAGCCCGACCGTTTGTCGATTGGCTTTCAATCAATTAGACGGACAGTTAACATTATCGGAAATATTTAATACACAGGGACTTTATCTTACATTTATATATGTAAATGCGAACCGAATAAGGGTTATATCAGCAGATAAACCTATTAAAGATTTAGATAGGACAGAACAGACACTTGAAATACCATCTTCAAGCGGGGACACGGGAATTCAGACTGATTTATACGTTTGTATGACATTAAAACAGTTTACCGATTATAGAGATTTAACCGAATGGAGTAGTTTAGGTGGATGTTTTCCTTTGAATTTTCCGAATTATCATAATTATCATTCGTCATTCGTTGTGCAAGCTCCTAAGTACGAAGCTATCAAGTTTACAGGTGCGACAATGAGGTATGTACATCATAATCAAAACGGAGCAATTTGGCTGAATAATCCTGTTGTGACATACGCTAAAGAAAATGTAAATCAAGCTTCTGTAACGTTCAATGCTGCTGACTATTACCTTGAATATGAGTTATCAGGACATCAATTCATTGGCCTTGATAATAAGCGACAAAATCAACTGATTGTCAATGACCTAGAAGGCACATACACCACAAAAAGCTACGAAGAAACAATTGAATTTGATAAGAAGATTTATATCAAATTTGATGAATACGCTTATGATAAAAACACCAACTTACTGAAAGATAAAGTTACTTGTAGAATTTATAGAAAGAAAGATTATAAGCTGATGGCGTATTTTGAAATAGATTTTAATAACCTTGAAAAATCACGTTTGTCATAATGAAACTAACGATAAAAGAAATTGTAACATTATCAACTGCTGTATTTGCCATTGTAGCAGGATTCGGATTGACGATAGCAGGATTCGTTGTACCGCCTTTGGGAGCTATTTCGGATAGTGTTTTGTGGGTGCTTGGACAGAGTTTGGTGTATACAGGTAGCATTTTCGGAATCTCAACACATTATAGTAGCGAGGTAAAGAAGTTCAAAGATGAAATAAAAAACGAAATAAATAACAAATAAAAATAAAGAAGCGTGCTATTTTTTATAGTGCGCTTTTTTGTTGATATTATATTTTTAATTAGTTTTGTCTTTATGATTTAATTATATTGATATGGAAGTAAATATTGCGTGTAAAGTCTATACTTATCTGATGGATAGGAGATTTGATTTGGCTATTAAAGAAGTGGAAGCTGTTTCAAGGCAAGAATATGAGAAAATGATTAAGCCTGTTCTCAAAGACTTGTTAAAGGGAAGTAAAGATAGAATAAGCTATCAGTTATTTAATGTTCTCAATATAGTGGTATTTAATATCGATTACGATTACGAATATAAGGTAGATTATGAACTGTTTTCAATGGCGAATAGGATAGCTGATATGGCTATGTTAGATGATGATAGTCATACTCTTCAGGAAATTGATAACGCACTTGGAAATTGTGATATTGTGAAACTTGAACTAGAAAAATTAAGAGCAAAAATAAAATAATTATGGCGACAGCAGGTAGAAAAGCATTATCCGAAGAAGAAAAATTGAACGAGATTACTAAGCACGAAGAGAGCTATTTAGCTTCAATTAGCGAAACAAAAAAGTCCAAATGGGCTTCATTATCAGTTGAAGACAAATACAAAAGAATCGTATTCTATAAGCGAAAACTGAAAGAAAAACGTACCCTTGTTCCTCTTTTTGAGGATATTAAAGCAGGATTAAAAAACTATGTAGAAACAGTTGCTCTTCAATCGTATAAATCTGAATTACAAGAAATTATTAAATTGATTGATAAGAAGATTGAATCGAACAAAGAAGCTGATAAAAAACTAGCTGAAATTGAGAAAAAGAAAAAAGAGCTAGAAGAACAAGAAAAAGCATTAAAATTAAAAATGAAATAAATGTTGGAATGAATAATGAAAGAAACACTTAGATATTCTGAATATCCTCAAAATAGTGATACTTACATTTCTCATACTTATTTCTCGTGTAATCGTATAGAGGAAATTCGGGTATTAGAAGTAGATGGGACTGAAAAGACTTTAGCAGGTATAATACGTGAAATTAGGGGGGAGTTTTTATCTTTTAGAATAGAAAATCGATTTGGGGAATATGTGTATGTTCATCAAGAGTCAGTGAAATGTATAATAAATGTTTTACAAAGACAATTGTTGTTTCATATTTTACATTTAGGAGAATATTATAATGGAATAGTAATAGATTGCAGAACTGGAATGTTTATTTTTTCTCAACGTGATTTTTTTTGTGCTAAGGAGCGTGTTAAGTATTATTTTACTGATATGTATTTACCTATATCAAACACCTTCTCCTTTAGGAAATCTTTTACAATTTACGATAATGAAAAAATGTACTATGTAGGTACTAATCAAGAGTTTTGTATCGAATTGCAATATCATTATGATTTAAGTCGGTATAGTACGATTCCTCTTAGTCGAAGTTGTGCTTTAAGACCTTCTGATAAAGCTATAAGATATTCTAATAGTAAATATCCAACAATCGAAGTCCTTTCTCCTATGTTGGATTTATCAGATAAATGGTGTAGTATTTTACCTGTTAGTTCGGAAACGCAGAATGTTAGAAAAATATTTGAAAATATTATATATGCTATACAATGTGGTAAATATACCTATGTATGTGAATTGGATATGAATGGAAATATAGTTAGGGGATTTTGAAACACTGTTCTTTGACGTGAATAATGAACAAGTTGTGTTCTTAAAATCCTTTTTATTCAGTTACCCCTTTTTACGAAAAAATCAGGTCAAATGGAAAAATAAAGAAATGCCATATAAATAATTTAGGGTATCAATGATTGATACCCTTTTTTGCTATCCCACTCAATTTACCCCTTGCATAATTTATGCAATTTACCTATTCCAATTACAGAGTGTTATATTGTGTGCAAAGGTAATTGGTTGTTGATTCACCACAAATTCCTGTAATCATTTTTATTAGATTTTTTTGGATTTTAAATAAAAAAAATGTACGTTTGGTTACACTTCTTGGAAGTTGCTGATATTTATATGTGTAGAAAGGCAGATTGCAAGCTGTTTGTAGCTAGCATTTTTAATCAGTTTAAGCTAGCTACATTTACTTTCTATTTGATGATAAACTGATTATTAATAATTAAACTAAACTGATTAACTTATGGAAAAAAGTACATTGAAGTCTTATAATGACTTGTTTAAAACAACTGATGGTAATACAGCTAAATTCTATGTATTATACAATACTAATCTTACTTATTTATTATCTTCCAATGAAATAGTGACATTCTATCAAATTGTACACGTCTGCAATATTGGAAGAAATTATGCTTCATTGAATTATCTTGCTAGACTATTGAATCAGTCAAACAAAACTGTTCAGAAATCTATTAATAAACTTTTGTTGTTAAACTTGATAACAAGGGAGAAAAATTATTCAGGTGCTTATTACTATACATTGAATCTTGAAGTAATCAAAGAAATATATGATAAATTAAATTCCTGTTTTAAATTGGAAGATAGGGAACGCTTTTGTGTTGAATATATTGCATCCTGTACTGAATCTTCAGATAATGTGTCTATGGAAAAATTTACTACACCTATGGAAAAAAATTCCACACCTATGGAAAATTTTACCACAGGTATGGAAAAAATTACTACACCCCCTATGGAAAAATTTACTACACATATAAGTAATATAGATATTAAAGAAGATGATTTAAATAAAAAAGATGAATTTAATAAAGAAAATAAATTTCATAATAAAGATGTCGAAGTTGGAGAGGTAGCTAACGCTGATGTTACAAATGAGATGGCTAACGCTAATTCTTCTTTTAATAATTTTGATAGTTCAACTAACGTTGATAAAGAATCTGTTTCAACAGGTGATGTTATTGAAGATATGTTCCCTGAAAAAACAAAAGACAAAAAGGAACAGGCTAACGCTAACAATTCAAGCAGAGTGGCTGACGCTAATTCTTTTTTCAATATTGATTTAAATAAATATTCAAAAAATAATTCAAATAAGACTGTTGTTTCAATTGAAAATAAAAAAGAATGTAATTCTTCAATTAAAGAGAAATCTTTCAACAGAGAGCCTGAAAATAACGTTAGCGTTGATGTAATAGATAAAGAGAAGTCTTCTTCCAATGATGTAGTTACCATTGACGAAACAGCCCTAGCGAAAGACTACTATCAAAGAGTGGTGTATGCTGAAAGTCTTGAAGAACTGGAATCTCTTTCAACTAAAATAAAACAACTTCCAATGAAAGAAAGTTATATTGGTGAGCTGTTACAACTGATTGAAACAACAAGTGAACAATTCAATGAAGACAGTGATGATGCAAGCGAGTTTGATTTGAATGAATCTTTGAATAATAATCCAATTTTCGCTAGAGTGTATAACACTGTGCTTGCATCGCTTTCAAGGAATAGTTTAGCTACGTTGTTATCATTCAAAGAGCAATTGAAAAATGGTATTGACGAGCTTTCAACTGAAGAAGCTGTTGAATTACAAAACCTTGTTGAAGACTGTATAATGAAACTTCAAGCAGGATATTCAAATGTGGCTTAATCCAATGGCTAACGCTGTTTTTGCCAGCCATTTTGAGCCTTTTAATAAGGGCTGACGCTGTTTGGCTCAGCTCATTTCAAATACTAACTAAACGATGATTAACTATGACAAACTTGAAAAAATAAGTGAGCCTTGCGAGAACTGGAAATTCCTAGTAGGTGAGGACAGGAAGAAGAATGAGAACTTTGTAGTCTCCAACTTCGGTAGGGTCTATTCAACGAAATATAACAGGCTAGTGAAGCTATATCATAATAAGCGTACAGGCTACGATTACTTCTTCATCAATGAATATAAGGACAAGAACTACGACACAATGAACGTTCATAGAGCAGTAGCATTATCTTGGCTACCATATCCCAACGACCTAAAAGATGATTATATGGTGGTAGACCACATAAACGAGATAAAAACGGATAACAGAGTAACCAACCTTCAGTGGATTACACACCAAGAGAACGTGACAAGAGCGACAGCCCAAGAAAGAAAAGTAGAAAATTATAAAAAGACAGTTGAAATACGGAAACTTTTGAGGAATAAAGATGCTGAAATAGAACGACTTACAACAGAGAATAAAATCCTGAAGGAAAGGTTGCTAAAGTACGAAGATAAGGTTGAAACAGCATTAGCACTCAACACAGATAAAAAGAAAAAGCTAGATTATAAACAATTTATTAATTAAATATAATGGAAAATGCAGATTTACAATGTTAACTGTAAAAAATGTATCTTTGTTACAAATTATAAATTGATAGTTATGACTTATGAAGAAGAAAATCAGAAGCTAGAGGATGATTTAGCTTCTATTAATCGTAAATTTGAAGAATTAAATACATTGGAAGAACAGATGCGTGTCGCTTGTATGACTAATCGTTTTCAAGTACGTAATGTTGGGTTGGAAATTCAAATTAGTAACGCAAGAATGGCTCTTCAGATGCAAAAAGACGAAATTGAAAGAAAGTTGAAAGAGGGGCATACTCGGAGACGCATAAATCGTGTTTTAGATAAATTTCCAGATGCGCCACAACAAGTTACTCAAGGTGGTTTTATGGTAAAACCGACTTATTCGGTTAGCTTTAGTTGGTTGTTGATGGTATTGGCTGTTTGTGCTGTTCTGCTTTTGTTGTCAATAGTGTTTTTTGCATAATAATATATTAGATGGAAAGTTGAGTGATAACTAATAATTACTTATATTTTTAGAGGTGCATTAATTTGCATCCCTTTTATATATAATAATGTACTCGTACCTATTAATATAGTTTTCTACATAAAAATATTATCCATATATCAAAATATAATTAATATCTATTAACATAAGAAATTTGTATTATACTGAAATTATCTGTATCTTTGCATTGTATTTAAGAGATACACCACTTATCAAGAATCAAAATTAAAAACTAACAATTAAATTACACGAAAGTATATGGCTTCAAGCAATTGAAGTTACTGTTTCGTGTTGTTGTTTTTGATGTTGATTCTTTTTTTTGTGCCTTTTTGAATACAAGTTAAGTTAATTTATATAATTCTGTATTTGTGATAGCTCTAGCTTATACGGAATATCAATAACGAGCTAAAAATGAAATAAAAAATGAATACATTAGAAGATGAATTGAATTATTTGAAGGGTATATTCAAGTACTTAACAATTGATTATGATGGTGGACGTGAAGTTAAAATCAGCGCACAGCCAGGTATTAATTTTAGGCGTACATATTATTGTGCGACAAACAAACAATTGGATTATATTATGAGTTTGGCTAAAACTAAATTGTATAAAAGTAAACTGCAAAAATATTATAGCAAGCAGTGTATTTCGAACCTGATTGACTTGTGCAAAAGATTCAATGTGAATTTGATTTTGGAATAAAAATATTCCTCAAAATAATAACTTTTCAAATCTAATAGATATTTATAATAAAAGAGGAAAATAAATTTATTTCAAAAGTTGTTTTTCAAAAATAAAAAATATACATTTGGATTGTAAGTTAAGATATGTGTTAAATACCTCTTTCGAGAGGTAATTACAATGAAGAAAGGTGGAGCGTTACCACCTCCGTAACAAAACTATGTATTAAATACCTCTGCGGTAATTACAATTAAGTTGGAGACAGGTATAACATTACCCTTATTCACAACAAATAATCTATGTATTAAATACCTATTTTAATAGGTAATTACAATGAAGATACTTGGAGCGTTACCAAGATTCTCAACAAATAACTAATGTATTAAATACCTCTTCCAAGAGGTAATTATTGCGGGATGGAGAAGTGGTTATCTCGTCAGTCTCATAAGCTGAAGGCCGTGCGTTCGAGTCGCACTCTCCGCAACGATAAATATCAATCTTATGTGAGTTATTTTGATAATAACTTAACTGATATTTCTCTTGTTAAATATTTTGTTCTTTAATTTATTATTTATGATTGATGTGCTGTTGTGATAACAGCACATTTTTTTTATCCATTTTTCTATCACTTTTTCAATTTAATAGATATTTATATATAAAGAGAAAGAAAATGAAATACTATACTTTTATTTTAATTCTTATTTGTATTGTGCTTTTGATTAAAACATATAATACGAATAAATTAATTCAAATTATAAATAAAAATAAAATTGAAAATGTGATAAGGAAATGACAAGCAAAGAACAAATTGAAAAACAAGAACAGAAAGATAGAGAAGAAGTTATTAAGCTATTTAATACCATTTTTAAAGATGTGAAATATACATCTTTACCAATATCAGCTACCACTGATATAACCGTGACTGCAACGACAACAGGTAACTGTACAGGTATCTATAACGTTGAGATTAAGGAAAGAAATGTCCCAATTGATAGATTTAATGACTGTTTCCTTGAAGTAATGAAGCACGATAGCCTTAAAAGCACTTATACAGACCATAGACCGCTTTATATAGCTCTTTATCCTTCAAGCAGAACCGCTTGTGTATGGAGCTTTAAATTCATCGATATGTCGGAGATTAAACAAGAGAAAAGATGGATGAATAAGTCTACGTTCTGTGATACAGAGAAAGTTCTGAAAGACGTGTATATAATGCCTTTGAGTATAGCAAAACAATATAAATACTAATTTTTCTAGTTATTCATAATTTTTTTATTATTAAAAAATCCCCCTGCTAATCACTAGCAAGGGGATTCGCTTTTTTGTGCAAGTGTGTTTTTCAATTATAATTGGACGTTTTAAACATAGAAAAGTATGTAAAAATATTAGTTAAATTATGAAAACTTTAGATGTCCTGTCGTGTAATAACTATTTAACTCAATGTCGCTTTGTTTGTTTGTAGTGATACAAATAATACAAAAAGGATATTATTTTTCAGGATATTGAATTTCAGCGATAACAGAACCACGAATTGACGGTTCGGGTATCACACAGCCCCAACTATAAAACTTAATGTCAGACTTTGAACGTACTTGCGCTGGTTTATCTAACTGATTGTTAAATGTAACATCGTCTCCGTTTACTTTAATACCATACCAATCGTCATCGAGAGGAACAAAGGAGCCTGGTTCTCCACTCACCATACGGTATTTACCTTCAAAATTGCCTACTTCAATTGTTTGGCCGTACTTGTCTGCATCATCATCTTTTGTTTCATCATCATCGCTTGAACAACTAACGAATAGACTAACACTAAACAACATTGCTAATAAAGCAAATAAATTAATTTTTTTCATCTCATAAAAATTTTAATGGTTAATAATGATTTTATTTAAAAAAGGATTTTAATTTAATTTTAAATAGTGATTTATTTAAATCAAAAATAGAATGCTCTCTATTCTGTAAATTAATCGAATGTAATTGATTGTTTTTTGTGAGAATATATAGATTCCTTTCGTCTAGGGATAGACCGTAAATGGCTGCTATTTCAAGCGTTAATTCACTAAAATAAATGGCGTCAAAATCAATATCCAAGTCTAGTTTTAGACATAAATATTGAAGTTGTTCAAAGTTCTCTATGTAACTCTGTCTTTGAATTAAACTTGCTATTTTTAATGCTTCTCTAGTATTCATACTTTGCCGTATTACTTGTGCCTTAAAGACGAAAAAGGGCACGAAACTAACTTATCGGCAAAGGAGGTACTGACAATACCTAAACCACGAATAAGCAGTCCGCACCCCAATTATGTAATACGTAAGTATATACATCGGGCGTGGACGCTTAACAGTCGTGGTTATTTAAAGTTCAATTGTCAGTTTTCCTTTGCCACTTATTAAACGTCTTTTACGTTATGATAGATTTCTCCCTATCATACGGCAAATATAGAAATTTTCTGTTACATATATAATAAAACCTGACTAATTTAATCAGATTTATTTTTTGCAATCTTTAGGCTAGTAAAGTTTAAAAGTTTATATTGTATTACCATCATTGGTATTGTATCTTCTTCATTAAACTCAAAATCTGTAAAATCATATTTTGCATAGAACGCATATTTATCATTTTCTATTGAGCGACTACACATATTGCGATAAAGATAATATGGTTGTTCGATGTTGTAGAATTTAACCTTTATCTTCCTTTCACTTCTTTTATTTCCAACTTTATATATATTTATTTCTTCGATATAATCTTTAATTAAGTCTTTAATTGAATTGTATTCTTTTATGCTGTCTATATATTCGTAACGTGAGTAGGATTGACTGTGTATATTTTTGTTTTTAGTTATAGCGTCTATTTTTTCATTTCTAGCTTTTATTTCTGATTCAAATGATTTTATTCCTTCATTTAGTTTTTTGATATTGCTTTTAAATGTTTCAATATCAATTGATTCTGCATCAAGTTTTATGTTTTCTTTTTTGATTTGATTCTTTAGTTTATTGATGTTGTCTGTTATTGTAAAACATTCATTACTTAGAGTTTCGATAATCTTGTCTGATTCCTGATTTAGTTTTTCAAAGAAGTCATCATTATTATATAGAATATATTTTAATAATCTCCATATAATAGAATCGATATGGTTGCAACTGATACCAACACTTTGATGGCAGATATTATTCGGTTCATAGATACCGTAGCCAGGTGAATGGCTACAACAATACATATCAGTTGTTGTTTTAGAAGAAAAGTTACCACCACAATAAGGACATTTTATTAGATAATCCAAAAGTCTTCCTTGCTTCTTTTTTGCTCCTTTAGCTTTGGTTTGATTTGCGGTTAGCTTTAGTTGGACAGAATTGAATAATTCATCACTAACTATTCTTTCAGCCTTAATTCCCCTATAATAGTCTCGTCTCAATATATTACGTAATCTTGATTTAGTTATATTGATGTTATATTTCATCAGTATATATTGTGCAGTCGTTATCAATGATTCTCCTTGTCTGTTGTAGAACTGGAATAAATCTGCTACAATTTCTGCATTTACTTCATCTTTTATATATCTGTTATTCTTATCAAGTTTATATCCAAACGCAATCTGACCGCCTAAAAATTTCCCTTCACTTTTTAGCTGATTCATTTTTGATTTAATACGTTCACGCATCATCATTACTTCAGATTGAGCGAAGTAGGAGAGTAGTGTTAACTGCAAATCTATTTGAGAATTAATTTTTTTGTCTGAATCTAGTAACCACAAATTTTGCTTATATAGAAATAGGTTGATTTCTCTTTCAGCGCACCACTCAAAAAACGTAAATAGGAATGATTTTTTTCTTGATACACGTGATAACTCCCAAGTAGCAATAATCTTGATGTTGGGATTACTAATGAGGTATTGTTTAAGTAGTATTAATTGGGGTCTTTCATCATCAAGTCCTGACAATTTTTCGGCAAATACTTTAATAATGTTAAATCTTCCTGAAGCCCAATTTTCCAAGTCTATTAATTGCCTATTATAATCTTGTTCTTCAGTAGAAACACGTAAATAAACTACTATATCTTCCATAATACATTGTATTTTAATTGATTATGTAAATATAGTAATTAAGAATCAAAATAGCAAATTGCGATTATGTTCCTAAGCCGTCTAAAACTACAATCTTCATTTCAATTTCAATATTAATAATAAGTTATACGTGTTTTCTTAACAACATATTGATATTATAGGCACGGATTATACGGATTTCACGTTTTCTAAAAATATGCTTTGCATAAAGCATCTGCGTAATCCGTGTCTGAAAAATATCATTTTTTGAATTTGTCTCCCCACAACTGTATCATCCGTTCGGCATGCTTCTGCTCTGCCGGATTGTTTTGCGGTTGCCATATCCGTTTGTCTTTCAGTTCGTCCGGGAGGAATTGCTGTTTGACAAAGTTACCTTCATAGCTGTGTGCATATTTATATTCCTGTCCGTAGCCCAGTTGCTTCATCAGTTTGGTCGGAGCATTGCGCAGATGCAAGGGGACAGGCAGATTGCCGGTTGAACGGACTAACTCCAGTGCGTCATTGATCGCGCTGTATGCCGAATTACTCTTCGGACTGGTAGCCAGATAAATCGTTGTTTCAGCTAAAGGAATCCGTCCTTCGGGCCAGCCGATTTTCATCAATGTTTCAAAGCAGGCGTTAGCGAGAAGCAGTGCGTTCGGGTTTGCCAAACCAATGTCCTCGGCGGCCGAAATCACCAGTCGGCGGGCAATGAAAGCAGGATCTTCGCCTCCTTCCACCATACGGGCCAGCCAGTAGATCGCTCCGTCGGGATCACTGCCACGAATAGACTTGATGAAAGCGGAGATAATGTCATAATGCATTTCCCCATCCTTGTCGTATGCCAGCGGATTTTGTTGCAACCGTTCGGTCACCATTTCATCGGTGATGACAACAGTCTCTTCCGTTTCCGATTGCACAACGAGTTCCAATATATTAAGCAGCTTGCGGGCGTCTCCACCGGAGAAACGCAATATGGCAGTTGTTTCTTTCAATTCAATTTTGCGTTCTTTCAATACGGCATCCGTGGTGATGGCACGTTGCAGAAGTTCCAATAAATCTTCTTTCTCCAAAGATTTGAGCACATAAAGCTGGCAACGGGACAGGAGAGGGCGGATGACCTCAAACGACGGATTCTCCGTTGTTGCGCCAATCAGCGTGACTGTTCCGTTCTCTACCGCTCCCAACAGAGAATCCTGCTGCGACTTACTGAACCGATGGATTTCATCGATAAACAGAATCGGGCTGGACTGTGAAAAGAAGCGGTTGCTCTTGGCACGTTCTATCACTTCGCGCACATCCTTCACACCGGAAGTCACGGCACTTAACGTATAAAAAGGGGTTTCCAGTTTGTTGGCAATGATTTGCGCAAGGGTTGTTTTACCCACTCCGGGAGGTCCCCAGAGAATAAATGAAGAGATGCGTCCTGCGTCAATCATTTTCCGCAAGATAGCCCCCGGTCCAACTAAATGTTTCTGACCGATATAATCATCCAAAGTCTTTGGCCGTAACCGTTCTGCTAGTGGTTGCATAATTTTTTAGAATACCATTAATACCATGAAGCGGATACCGTTTTTGTTGATACCCGGATTATCACGATAAGTGAAACGATGTACATACTCAACGTGCAGCAACTTGAAAATGTTGTAGATACCTACACTTGCTTCGACATACGGCACTTTCGGGTCCATCACGAAACTGGTGAACTTACCGTCGCGTGTCGGGAAACGGAACAAATCGGGATTGTTGCTCTTGAACGGATTATTCTTGTCCGTCAATGTTCCCCACAAAGCACGTACACGGAACATTTCCCTCCATTTCAGGTTCTTGATAAGAGGAATACGGTTGAAGAGTTTTCCATTCATGTCGTAGGATAATGACATGGAAGCATAACGGTCGTTCAGGAATTCCATGTTATTAATCAAGTTGAACGTTTCGCGCTGGGTGATGTAGGACAAGTTGGCTTCCGGCAGGATTAACAACGGGAAAGGAACTGTGTTCCATTCTGCACCTGCTTTCACGCTGCAATCAATCTTTCCCCAGGAAGCCGGGAGCCAGAAACGTTTCCACACACTTGCTTCCGTACGGTTAAAGTTGTAATCCCCACCCAATACGCCTTTGAAACCCATGGCATGAGTGAGCGTAAAGATAGGAGCGTCCAGCGACACAGGCACGCGGCGTTGCTTGGAATTGACAAATGATTCGCCCGGCGCATAGCGCAGCGTCAGACTTGCTTCGGAAGTCGTGACATCGTGCACACGGGTTTGTGCGGCATCATTACGCAGGTATTCCAGTTTGCCGGTAGGCTCGTCGTTACGGTGGCGCAACATGGCTTTCACTCCGAATCCGGTCAGCGTTTCGAGTTCATAATTAATGGTGGCGTCGCGCATATACGACATTTGGTCTACTGTCGTTGTCTTGACTGACAAGAAGATATTATCTTTATCCGTAAACAGGAATTTGTCCATCGGAGACATTACATCATAACTGTACGTTGCCGAAAGATAATGTTTCGGGAACTCCCAAACCACATAATCGCGTTTGTTGAACGAATAAGTCACCGTTCCGCTATATTTCCAGCGTTCGTCTTTCAGACCGTACGCTCCGTATCCGCTCAAGAACCAGTGCTTGTCGAAATGAGCCGTAGTCATACCGCTCAACCGGAAACGGGTACCATCAATGTAATTGCTCGAAATCATGGTGTTGATAGGGCCGATGTCCACTTTGCTCGGATGCTCTTTGCTTCCTGTCTCTACAAAGTTCTCAATCAGTGCTTTCGCTCCGAAGATGATGTATTTGAATCCCGGAATCTGTTCGAGACGGTTGACGAATACGTCCATCGAACTTTCTTTCTTTGTCAATGGTACTTGACGGACACTCGCCCAGTACTCATCGCTTTTCGAGAGCATATCCGCTTCTTTTATTACGCTGCCTTTCAACCGGAACAGTCGTTGTTCAATAGGATCGAATTTATAGTTACTATATTTCGTGGTTCGTTCCACCTGCAACCCACCTGCTGTTTTATTGGAATTCCAGGAAAGGTCTACGGTCATGTCATCATCCGCCAACACCCAGTTGCCGTTGGGCAGTTGCTCATACTGTTGCGTGATGTCCATGCGGTTGACAAAGTTGACTCCGGTTTTTTTAGGCAGGTTCATCGTGCATTTCTGAACGGCGTATGTAGAATCATTCAATACATACAGATGGCCGGTGAATCCGAAGTCCTGTGAGTTTTGCGGAACAAAAGTGAGGTGGACACATTCGCGTTTGTTTACCATCAATGTGTCCATCAGATAATATTTATAAAATGAGATGGCATTGTTACCGATCGGACTGACGAAACGCTGCTGAAGCAACCGGATATCATCATCGTAGATATTGATGTCGGCAAATACGTCTTTCAGTACGGTGCCGAGCATATCTCCCGTAGAGAAAAATTCTTCTATACCATTGGAGTTCTTTCCTTTGATAATCGTTTTCTTGTTTTCGGGATTTTTGCGGTAGATGGTTTGCGAGGACGTTTCCTGTACGGAAATAGGGAGAATCAACTTATTGGTTGTTTCCGACACTTCCACTTGGTCTCTTAAGAATGAATATTTTTTGTAGATACCTTTTTCGAGCTTTTCCGGTGTGAGGTCGTTGATAGACATTTTCATCTTCTCGTACTTGTCGTACTGATAGTACTCGTTCACTTCGAGGACTTGTGCCTTTTTGTGTTCGATTACCTTCTTCATGAATTCCACTGCCGGATTGTTCTTGCGGGAATATTTCTCCTTTTGAGGTTTCACGACAACCTCGTTCAGGAGCACATTATCCGGAGCTAACTTAACGTTCACTGTCTGATTGTTGGAACCAACCCGAACCGTTTTACTGATATAACCTACAGCGGAGAATACCAGTGTTCCTCCGTTTCTGCGGGCTTCAAGACTGTATTCTCCGTCAATATTGGTGATGGTACCCATATCTCTCTTTTCCTGGTAGTAAACAGAGATATACATCAATGGCTCGTGGGTAATCGAATCAGTGACTACCCCTTTAATTTGCTGCGCAAAAGCATTGGAAGCTACCAATACGAGTAAGAACAGTATAAGTATTTTGTTATATCGTTGTATCATAACGTTCGTAGTAGGGCTGCAAAGTTAACAAATAACTCTAAGGATAACAGAATATATAACTTTTTTTACCCATCGTTTTTGGTTGTTTACAAGCATATATCGTCCGATAATTCAAGGAACATCCCGCTGTTAATCCTTTTGATAAGGGCATTTCCGCATTTCGTTCTCCCAGTTTCGGTATTTGAAACCTTTGCTCCCGTTGTAGGGCACTTTTTGTTTCGACATTTGAAACTTTTTGTTTCCCGGCATGAAACTGTTGGTTTCTCGGTGTGAAACACTTTGTTTCTCGGTGTGAAACTATTAGTTTCAAGGCGTGAAACTAACAGTCCCATGCCGGGAAACGGAATGGAACATGCCGGGTAAATGTTATTTGCTCGTAAGTATCTGTACAATACGCTCTGCGGTACGTCCGTCCCAACGTTCGGGAAGTTCGCCACGTTTCCATTCACCGTGCATCAGTGTATCCATGGTTTTGGCAAGCAGGGCAGGATCTTCTCCGACAAGTTCGTTGGTTCCCATGCGCCACGTTTCCGGATGTTCGGCATACGTGTTGAGTGTGATACAAGGAATACCCAGGAAGGTCGCTTCTTCGGCTACGTTTCCTGAATCTGTTATGATTCCTTTCGCTTTGTTTATCAGATAACCGAAGAACAGGTAGTTTTGCGGCGGCATGATATGGAGATTCGGAGCTTCGATGTCCAACTCTTTAATGGCATTACGTACGTAGGTATGTAGCGGTGCAACGATAGGCATACCGGCGGACTTGTCGATGATTGTTTTCATCAACTGACGCAGATTCTCCTTATTGCCGAGTAATACACGACGGTTGAGAGTAAATAGGAGATAATTTCCTTCTTGCAGTCCCAGGACGGAGAACCATATCGGTTTGAGCAAGCGGTTCCGGTTATAGCGGATGGCATCAATCAGAATGTTGCCTACATAATATACGTTTTCGCTTTCCGTTCCCGTCTGGTTCAGGTTGCGGTTGGCAACCATGCCGGCTGTGAACAGATAGTCGGATAGTCCGTCTGTAATCATACGGTTGACTTCTTTCGGCATTTTCATATCGAAAGAACGGGTTCCGGCTACGAGATGTGCTACCTTGATACCTTGTTTCTTGGCAACGATGGCACAACTCATGGTTGCGGTCAAGTCGTCTACCACAAGGACTACGTGTGCCGGATTCTCCGTCAGTTCTTGTTCAAAGGCTACCATGATTCCGGCTGTCAAACTCGTTGGATTACTGCTTTCCACTCCCAGATATACATCAGGAGCTTTCATGTCGAGATCCGAAAAGAGAGAAGCATCCAGACTCGTATCGTCTTTCCTCCCGGTATAAACCAGTCGGTAAGAGATACTTTTACCCAGCGCCCGTGCGGCTTCAATAGCGCGTGTAATGGGGGCTATCTTCATAAAATTGGGGCGTGCCCCCGCAACAATTGTTATTTTCATATTGTTTCTACCTAATTCGGTTTAATTCGTGAAGCAAAAGTACATTTTCTTACGGAATTTATTCGTTACTTTGCATACAAAATAACAAATATATGCCCACATTCGTTCAAATTCTTGATTTTATAGGCACATTTGCCTTTGCTATTAGTGGTATCCGGCTAGCTTCGGCGAAACGTTTCGACTGGTTCGGCGCTTATGTGGTAGGACTTGCTACGGCTATCGGCGGCGGTACCATCCGTGATGTACTGCTCGACGTGACACCGGGATGGATGACTGACCCTATCTATCTGATTTGTACAGGACTGGCTTTGTTATGGGTCATCTGTTTCGGACGCTGGCTCATCCGGCTCAATAATACTTTCTTCATTTTTGATACCATCGGTCTGGCACTGTTTACCGTGGTAGGTGTAGGCAAGAGCATTGCTTTGGGTTATCCTTTCTGGGTGGCGATTATCATGGGTAGTATTACAGGAGCGGCCGGTGGAGTGATTCGTGACGTATTTATCAATGAAATACCTCTTATCTTCCGAAAGGAGATTTACGCAATGGCTTGTGTCGTAGGCGGTATTGCATATTGGATTTGCGATCTCGCAGGTATGGAGTCCTACGCTTGTCAGTTGATTGGCGGATCAGCCGTATTTCTGACTCGCATCTTAGCTGTAAAATATCACATTTGCCTGCCTATATTAAAAGGTGGGGAAGAGCCGGAAGAATAAAAAAACGATACTGCCCGAGTGAATGTGTTCATCTTATTTTTATCGGATAGCTAATAATTAATAGTTTATATTATAAAATTAGGCACGGATTACACGGTTGCTGTATGGTAATCATCATTCTAACAACTGTGTAATCCGTGCAATCCACGTCTAATAATACAAAATTATTTAGCCCGTTTTTCTTACTTGTTTTTTATTTCTTACTTACTTCTCTTCCTTTATATACAGCTCCCCCTGAAAACTAATGGACTGACGGTTTTGCATATTGACATCAATGCTTGCCGAACCATTGGGGAATACTTTGACTCTGTATTCATACCTGTCTTCGGGATTGCGTGCGATAAACTCGATGACGGCATTTCCTTTCTTATCCATTTTCATACTGTATTCTTTGAGCACAGCTTTAAAATTTAGCCCGTCGCCTCCGCCATAGGGGATGCTGTAAGCCCGTCCATAATAAGGCAGATAAGAAATGACCGAATCGTTTCTGATTTCCAGTGAGTAGGAAGATGTCAAAGGGATGGAGCGTCCGCGCATCGGCATGGCGGTGTTGACATCTATCTTGTAGTTTTCAGATTCAATCAGCTTCTTTACGGCTTCTTTCTTCTGTTCTTTCTTTTCCTTTTTACTTTGAGCCGAAAGGGTAGGGATGCCTACTAGCAAGGCTAGTAACAGCATAAAGATTTGTTTCTTCGTTCTCATATCAGTTGTATTTAGGTTGATGTATATATGTATAACAACCAAATATAAGAAAAAGACAGGGATAGTTCTGTTTCCTTTAATGAAAATTAAACAGAAATCCCTGTTATTTATAAGTTTAGACCAATTAAGGGCATAATCAACTTTTGAATAAAAACGCTTGGGAAGAAAATTAGAACAGGCTTTTAGAACTGTTCCAGTATTTCAATTCGTTTTTCAATGGGAGGATGAGTGGCAAACAATCCGTTGATTCCGCTGAATATACTTTTCGATTTCTTTTTAGGATTCTGTATAAATAATTGCGCCACGTCTTTCCTTTCTACTGCCTCGATGGCAGGATCTGCCGATATTTTGCGGAGAGCACTGGCCAGTGCCAACGGATTCTTCGTCATTTCTGCCGATCCCGCGTCTGCCATGTATTCGCGTTTGCGTGAAATGGCAAAACGCATCAGGCTTGAGAAAAGATAACCGATGGCAGCTATCACTAAAGCGAGTAGAATGAAAAGAAAAATGCCGCCACTACCTTTGCTGTTGCTGCGTACACGTATGTGCGTGATGGTATATAATGTGATTTCTGTCAGCATGGAGAAGATACCGACAAAGACGATGGATATTATCAGCAAGCGCACGTCACGGTTGCGGATATGACTTAGCTCATGCGCAATCACTGCTTCCAGTTCTTCATCATTCAGTTTTTTGATGATACCTTCCGAGAGGGTAACAGTGTATGTACGTTCATTGATGCCGCTTGCAAATGCATTCAGAGAACTGTCATAGATGATATTGATTTTCGGCATCTTCATGCCTTGCGACATACATAGGTTTTCTACCAGGTTGTAAACGCGTTTATTCTCTATACGATCCAGCGGTTTGGAACCGGTGGCAGAATTGATAATACTTGTGTTGGCCCAGTAGGCAATCAGAAACCAGATGATTACGATTCCCATGGTGTATGGCAACGAAGAGAGGAAGAAATGATTGACCATTGGCATTATTTCTATTTCCATACTCTTTCCGTATCCAAAAAGAACCAACAGGTAGCAGGATAAATAGAGGAGTGCTGCCACGAGACAGGGAAACAGGAACAGTAGAAACGCAGAGCGCAGATTATTCCGGCTCTGCTGTGTTTGGATTCCGACGTATTGCATGCGTGTTCAACTTTTGTAATTGAGTGGACGGTGTGAATAATGAGTTTAGAAACTTATTTTAGGTGCTTGATCCAGATTCGCACGTTCATTCTTCCCTAGGTCGAACATGATTTCTCTTTGGAATCCGGTCATTCCTGCTACTATATTCGATGGGAATGTCTGTACGGCGTTATTATATTCTTTAGTTGCCGAGTTGAAGTAACGGCGGACAGCAGCCAGTTTATTCTCTACATCAGCAATTTCTTCCTGTAATTGCAGGAAATTCTGATTAGCTTTCAAATCGGGATAAGCCTCGAGAGTGATTTTCAATCCTGCAAGAGCAGAGCTTAACTGGTTTTCGGCAGCTATCTTATCATCAATCGTTTTTGCGCCGACTGCACCGTTACGTGCCTGAATCACCCGGTCGAGCGTTTCCTTTTCGTGTGCGGCATATCCTTTCACGGTGTCTACCAGTTGGGGAATGAGATCATGGCGTTGTTTCAACTGTACATCGATGTCGGCGAACGCATTTTCACGATTGTTTCTCAATTTCACTAATGAGTTGTACATGGAAGCAAAGAAGATGCCCAGCAATACAATAATCCCTACAATAATAAGTATGGTCATAGCTTTTTGTTTTATTTAATAATATAAAATCAAAAGTAATCTATTTGGTTCTTTTAACCAAGTAGTAGGGGGTAAATTTCGCAAATACCACCTAAAAACTGTCAGAAAGCACCTAAAATCTGTCAATTGATAGAATTTCACCCTAAAAAATAACGGATCCTACCCTGCTTGATAAGCAAAATACCTTTAAACTTGCAAACATCGAGAAAAACGAAATATTAACCATAAAACCATTAAAGTATGAAAAGTTTAAGTTTCAGAAAAGATTTAATTGGAGTACAGGAAGAGTTGCTTCGTTTTGCTTATAAATTGACGGCCAACCGTGAAGAAGCAAATGACTTATTGCAGGAAACATCTTTAAAAGCATTAGATAATGAAGAAAAATATGTTCCGGACACAAATTTCAAAGGATGGATGTACACTATCATGCGCAACATCTTTATAAATAACTACCGTAAAATAGTACGCGATCAAACTTTTGTTGACACAACCGATAATTATTATCACTTAAATCTGCCACAAGATTCAGGATTTGAAAGTACGGAAGGTGCTTACGACCTGAAAGAAATGCACCGCATCGTCAACGCACTCCCCCGGGAGTATAAGATTCCTTTCTCTATGCACGTATCTGGTTTTAAATATCGCGAAATTGCAGAGAAATTAGGATTACCGTTGGGTACAGTGAAAAGTCGCATATTTTTCACGCGGCAACGTCTGCAACAGGAATTGAAAGATTTTGTATAATTGGGGGATAACACATATAAACAAGTTTATTAGCAGAAGGAGCAAAGAGATAGATTCTCATTGCTCCTTTCTTTTTTTATAACTTAATCGTAAATCACCTAATCGTCTAATCGTAAATTAAACTAGGTTATAAATTCTTTCTTGTTATTTGCTTTTCTTTTTTTTGCTTTTTTTCTTTTCAACGGCTTTCTCTTCCGGTGGGAATTTAGGAACCAGATTCATCAGCCGTAATATCTGACTTTGTCGTTTTAGTATGTATGACGAAGGTTTCGCCGAGTTAAATCGTATCGGGTTGGGTAGGGTGGCGGCGATGAGTGCACATTGTCCCCGGGTCAGCTTGTCGGCTGTTGTTCCGAACTTATTTTTTGCGGTTGCTTGTGCGCCGTAGATGCCATTTCCCATTTCTATAGAGTTGAGATAGACTTCCATGATTCGCTCTTTCGACCAGAAGAGTTCGATGAGAAACGTAAAGTAGACTTCGAGCCCTTTGCGTACCCACGACGATTGCGGCCATAAGAACACATTCTTGGCTGTCTGCTGACTGATGGTGCTTGCTCCCCGTTTCCGTTTGCGTGTTTCGTTTTCTTTCATCGCTTTCTTGATTTCTACGAGGTCGAACCCGTTGTGTTCGGCAAAACGGTTATCTTCGGAGGCTATGACCGCCATCGGCAGGTTGGGAGATATCTTATCAAAAGAAACCCACGTGTGCTTCCACGTGGGTTTATCTCCTGAAAAAACTTGCTGAACGCTTCGGATAACCATCAACGGAGTTACATAAACCGGCATGAAACGATAAATAATCACTGCCAGTAGTGTTGATGCAAAGAAGAAAATCAGCAGGTTGCGCGTATAGCGCAGTAATTTTTTAATGAGTAGCTGCTTGTGCATCTCTAATCATTTGTTCACTTGCGTACATGTATACTTCTACACGACGGTTTTGTTCGCGACCGGCAGCAGTGTCATTGCTTGCAACGGGATCGCTTTCACCCATTCCTTGTACACTCTTGATTTGATTGGTGGAAACACCGCAACTCAACAAGTAACTGGACACACTTTGCGCACGTTCTTGTGATAAGTTCAGGTTCTTTTGCTGGCTTTGTGCAGCAGTACTGTTCTTCCAGCCCTGGTTGTCGGTATATCCGTAGATAGATACGTCCATATCCCGGTTCTGGTTGAGCACATTGTTGGCAAACTTGCTTAAAGCAGATTTAGCAGCAGCACTTAGATTTGCATTACCGGTAGTGAAAAGAATACCCGAGTCGAATGTTACTTTCACGGCTTGCAATCCGTTGTTGTCTGTTATCTGTTCTACTTGTGCGCCTTCAATTTGTTTTGCTTCTGCTGCTGCTTTGTCCATCTTTTTACCGATAAGAGCACCTGTACCTGCACCTACTGCCGTACCAATAGCAGCACCGATAGCAGCACCTTTACCTTTACCGATAACACCTCCCAGGATCGCACCTAGTGCAGCGCCCGAACCACCACCGATAGCAGCACCTTTACCAGTGTTGTTCATACTTCCACAGCTACCAAATATCATGGCAATACTCATGAAGAGAACCATAAATTTCATCTTGTTCATAATGTTGATGTTTTTTAATTGGTTTATAAAAAATGTTTTTATACGAATCACTTCGCATTATTAATAACAATGCAAAGATACATATTATTTGGCAAGCGTGTACTTTTTAAGTTAAAATAACTCGGAAGAGCCCCTTTGTTTGTTAATAAAGGGAAATGATAATTATCCTTTTATCGTTGAAGGAATACTCAAACACTTCTTTTTAATAATAATGAACCAACTCAAAAGAATTAACCCTTTGGCAACCGTGGTGACGCAGACTGCCCACCAGATTCCTTCCACTCCCATACCCATCCGTACAAACAGGATGGCAAGCGGAATACGCATATAGTTGCAACTGATGCTGATAATGGCAGGAGGGATGGTGCGTCCGATGCCGTAGAATACTCCCTGCATGGTGATTTCGAGCATCATAAAAAGCTGCGAATATCCGTCGATACGGAGGAATACACCTCCGGCTTCGTAGGCCGCCTGTTCGGGGACGAATATGGCAAAAACTTCATTCCCGAAGAAAACGAATAGTAATGTGCAGAATGTACCGAAGATTCCCGTCATCCATAAAGTCGTATACCAGGCTCTAAGTACCCGTTCCACTCGTCCGGCGGCGTAGTTTTGGGCGATGAAGGCACTTAGTGCGGTGGAGAATCCCTGTGAGGTATTCCAGGTGATTGCTTCAATTTGCCCTCCGGTGGTGAAAGTCATCAGGCCGATGTGTCCTCCCTGTTCCGAGGCGGTGCGGCAAAGGAACATGTTGACGAAGGCAAACAGCGTATTCAAAGTAGCCACGGGCAATCCCAGTTTAAAGATTCTCCGTGTATATTTTTTCTTTAGCCGCGTGAAGAAAGGGAAACCGCCAAGCAGGGCATCCCGGCAACGCAACTGATAGACGAAAATCAGGAAAACACTTGCTTCCGCAATCCAGGTAGCGTATGCCGCACCATTGGTTCCCAGCCCGAAACCGAAAATGAAGAGCGGGTCCAGAATGATGTTCAGTATCAATCCTGTGCCGCTGATAAAGAACGGGACTTTACTGCGCCCTGCCGCATTATAAATTCCGGTGAAAGCAGCGGAAAGGAAAATAAAAGGTAATCCGGTAGAAACAATCCGCAGGTATTGGATGGCATTGGCCGTAATATGATCCTCGAGTTCATAGATGCGTATGATAGGTTCTGCAAATATAAAAAGGAGTGTGCCCCAACAGATGGAAATAATCAAAGCAATCGTGATGTTATGAGATGCGAAACTGCGGGCATCTTCCTGGCTTTGCGCACCGATGGATTGTCCGACACTCACTTCAGATCCCACCTTATTTAATAAGGAGATAGAACCGGACATCCAGGTCAGGATTCCGACAGAACCGATGGCGGCTACGGCTTCACTTCCCAGTCGTCCTACCCACGCCATATCTGTGAGGCTATATGCCATTTGGATAAACGACGTTGCCATGATCGGCATTGCCAGATTAAACAGTTGACGATTGATAGGGCCTTGTGTCAGATTCTTTATTCCTTGCATATAATTTTTCTAATCAAAATGGGGTGCAAAGATACGCAAAATTACTATCTTCGCGCATCTAATTATTCATTAATCAAAGTACATAGATACTATGAAACAGAAATTTTCTACTATTTTTATCTTGCTGCTTCTCTTTTTTGCTGGTTCACGAGTGGTAGCGCAAAATGCTCCGAAACCTTTTGATATTGAACAACCTTCACTTCGCGTATTTCTTCCTGCGCCGGAACTGGCTACAGGACGTGCTGTGGTTGCGTGTCCGGGAGGTGGATATTCACATTTGGCATTCGAACACGAAGGCTGTGATTGGGCTCCCTATTTCAATAAACAAGGTATTGCATTGATTGTGCTAAAATACCGGATGCCGAACGGTGATCGTACAGTACCCATTTCGGATGCTGAAGCAGCAATGAAATTGGTGCGTGACAGTGCCGATGTCTGGAATTTGAACCCGAATGACATTGGTATCATGGGCTCTTCTGCCGGTGGCCATCTGGCTTCTACCATTGCCACTCATGCCAAGCCCGAACTTCGTCCGAACTTTCAGATTCTTTTCTATCCTGTGATTACGATGGATAAATCTTATACCCATAGGGGCTCTCACGACAACCTTTTGGGAAAAGATGCTTCTGCTGAATTGGAACTTGAATATTCTAATGAAAAGCAAGTGACGAAAGATACACCGCGTGCTTTTATCGTATATAGTGATGATGATAAAGTCGTTCCGCCTGCTAACGGAGTTAATTATTATTTGGCGCTGAACAAGAACAATGTTCCTTCAGTGCTTCATATTTACCCTTCCGGCGGACATGGATGGGGAATTCGCGAGGGTTTCCTCTATAAGAATGAAATGTTGGACGAACTGACGTCTTGGCTCCGTAGTTTCAAAGTACCTCATAAAGATGCTATCCGTGTAGCTTGCATTGGAAATAGTATTACGTATGGAGCACGTATCAAGAATCGTGATCGTGACAGTTATCCGGCTGTGTTGAGCCGTATGTTGGGAGAGGCTTATTGGGTAAAGAATTTCGGAGTCAGTGCCCGCACTCTGCTGAACAAGGGCGATCATCCTTATATGAATGAAAAAGCTTATCAGGATGCGCTGGCTTTCAATCCTAATATCGTTGTTATCAAGTTGGGTACGAATGACAGTAAATCATTCAACTGGAAATATAAGGCCGACTTCACGAAAGATCTGCAAACAATGGTCGATGCTTTCAAAGCGTTGCCAGCTCAACCGAAGATTTATCTTTGTTATCCTTCTAAAGCCTATCAGACCGGTGATAATATCAACGATGATATCATCTCTAAACAAATCATTCCGATGATAAAGAAGGTTGCCAAGAAAAATAACTTGTCTGTCATCGATCTTCACGCAGCAATGGACGGAATGCCCCAGTTGTTTCCGGATAAGATCCATCCGAATGAAGAAGGGGCTAAAGTGATGGCAAAAGCTGTTTATCAGTCCTTGAAAAAGTAAAATAAGGAACTTGACGATTGTAAAATTTCCGGTTGAGATAATCTCTTTTAGAGAAAGTTTTAACCGGAAATTTTTTAGTTTAATCACAAATAATCTTCTTATAATATGCTAAAAAAGTGTCTTTCTGAAAGTTAGATTTGTTACCAATCTGTATTTTGCGCCCGAAAAATAATAAAATGATAAATAGCGTTATGAATAGACTACAAGATTTTACCTTTTTCTCGCAGTTGATGGCTAACGCTAATATGGGATGGTGGAAAGCCAATTTATCAACTGCGAATTATGAATGTTCTGACTTTATAGTAGAGTTATTAGGTCTGGATCAGACCGGAGTTATTAGTTTTGAAGATTTCAATAAACGTATTCAGAAAGAGGAACAACTTTCTACAACTGTTCATTCTTATGGTGTGTATCAACGGCCGGAGGTGGTGTATTTGCTTGATACGGTGAAAGGATCTGTTTGGGTACGTAGCAAGGTATGCTTTCAAGAAACGGATGAAGACGGAAACGAAATCGTCTATGGTATATCTGAAGTGCAAGATGGTCCTGATATGGCATCTGCTTACCAAGCTTTGCAATACAGTGAGCGTCTCTTATCTAACATTTTCAAGTATTTGCCTATTGGTATCGAATTATACGATATGGATGGGGTATTGGTGGATCTGAACGATAAGGAATTAGAAATGTTTCATATAGAGAAGAAAGAAGACGTATTGGGTATCAATATTTTTGATAATCCTATTTTTCCGAAAGAAATGAAAGAACGGCTGAAGAAAAATGAAGACGCCGACTTTACTTTCCGTTATGACTTCTCGAAGGTCGGATCGTATTATCAGAATACCCAAAAACAGGGTACGATTGATCTGATGACTAAAGTGACTACATTATATAATAGTGAGCATCAGCCAATAAACTATCTATTGATTAATGCGGATAAGACAGAAACAACGGTAGCCTATAATAAGATTCAGGAGTTTGAGGAGTTTTTTGAATTGGTCGGTGATTATGCCAAGGTCGGTTATGCTCATTTCAATATTTTGAGTGGACACGGCTATGCCCAAAAAAGCTGGTACAGAAATGTGGGTGAAGCGGATGAAACTCCGTTGTCCGACATCTTTGGCACATACCGGCATTTCCACCCTGATGACCGTGCCTTGTTGATTCGGTTTTTGGACGACGCACGAAAGGGACTTACTACCAAACTTAGCAAAGAGATGCGTGTTCTTAGGGAGGATGGCACATACACATGGACGCATGTCAATCTGTTAGTAAAGAAATATGCCCCGCAGGACCGGATTATCGAAATTATCAGCATCAATTATGATATCACAGAACTGAAAAGGACAGAAGAAATGCTTGTCAAGGCACGTGATAAAGCTGAAGCGTCCGATCGGTTAAAGTCTGCTTTCCTGGCTAATATGAGTCATGAAATCCGTACTCCTTTAAATGCTATTGTCGGCTTTTCAAGCCTGTTGACTAGTACGGAAAATGCAGCGGAAAAGGAACTATATAATTCTCTGATTGGACATAACAACAAACTATTATTAAATCTGATTAATGATGTAATTGATCTTTCTAAAATAGAATCCGGTTATCTGGAATTGCGTCCGGACTGGGTTAACCTTACCGAGCTTCTTGACGAGAGTGTAGCGGAGTATGTTCATCAAGTACCATCCGGCGTTGAACTTCTGACTAACTATCCGGCACATGATTCTCTGGTAGAACTGGACAAATTGCGTATCAAACAGATCTTGAGTAATTTCCTTTCGAATGCCTTAAAGAACACTACCACCGGACACGTGGAAGTCTTCTATGAGGTAGATCACCAATCTGTCAGAATCGGTGTTAAAGATACCGGTCGGGGCATCCCACAGAATATGCTTGAAAAGATATTCGAAAGGTTTGAGAAATTGGATTCCTTTGCTCAAGGGGCCGGTCTGGGCTTACCTATCTGCAAACTGATCGTCGAGAAGATGAACGGGCGGATATTAGTCGATTCCCAACTGGGGATAGGTACTACTTTTATAATCGAATTACCGTGTCGCTCTATGCTTGTTGAATAAGTATATGTGAAGAATATTAAAAGAAAAATCCCTTGATAACGACTGATTATCAAGGGATTAATTTTATGTTTCGTGATCCGCCTGGGGCTCGAACCCAGGACCCCAACATTAAAAGTGTTGTGCTCTACCTGCTGAGCTAGCGAATCAATCCTTCAGTGCTTTCTTTCGAATGCGGGTGCAAAGGTAGAACATTTTTTTATAACTCCAAAAGAATTCAAACATTTTTCTTATCTTTGTGCCATTATCAACAATATATAATCATACATTATGGCTGCTGACGATAAAAAAATTATCTTCTCAATGGTAGGAGTGAGCAAAGCATTCACTCCTAATAAGAATGTGCTGAAAGACATTTACCTGTCGTTTTTCTATGGAGCGAAAATCGGTATTATCGGTTTGAACGGTTCTGGTAAATCAACGTTATTGAAGATCATCGCCGGTTTGGAGAAATCCTTTCAGGGAGAAGTGGTGTTTTCTCCGGGATATTCCGTGGGGTATTTGGCACAGGAACCTTATTTAGACAACACAAAGACAGTAAAAGAAGTAGTGATGGAAGGTGTGCAACCCATTGTTGACGCACTGACAGAATACGAAGAGATCAATCAGAAATTTGGTTTACCGGAGTATTATGAGGATCAGGATAAGATGGATGCTCTTTTTGCTCGCCAGGGTGAATTGCAAGATATCATTGATGCAACTGATGCATGGAATCTGGATAGCAAGTTGGAGCGTGCGATGGATGCTCTCCGTTGTCCGCCTGAAGATCAGCCGGTAGAAAATCTCTCCGGAGGTGAACGTCGCCGGGTAGCTCTTTGCCGTTTGTTGCTGCAGAAACCGGATGTGCTTTTGCTGGACGAACCTACCAACCACTTGGATGCAGAGTCTATCGATTGGTTGGAACAACATCTACAACAATATGAAGGTACGGTTATTGCTGTGACGCACGACCGTTACTTCCTCGATCACGTTGCCGGATGGATTCTTGAACTGGATCGTGGTGAAGGTATCCCCTGGAAAGGTAACTACTCTTCCTGGTTGGAACAAAAGACCAAACGTATGGAAATGGAAGAAAAGACCGCCAGCAAACGTCGTAAAACACTGGAACGTGAGTTGGAATGGGTACGCATGGCTCCGAAAGCCCGTCAGGCGAAAGGTAAGGCACGTCTTAACTCTTATGACAAATTGCTGAATGAGGACGTGAAGGAGAAAGAAGAGAAACTTGAAATCTTTATTCCGAATGGTCCCCGTCTGGGTAATAAGGTCATTGAAGCCAAACATGTGGCTAAAGCATACGGTGATAAATTGTTGTTTGACGATTTGAACTTTATGCTTCCTCCTAATGGTATTGTCGGTGTGATTGGCCCTAATGGTGCGGGAAAGACGACATTGTTCCGCCTGATTATGGGATTGGAAACAGTGGATAAAGGAGAATTTGAAGTAGGAGAGACTGTAAAGGTGGCGTATGTAGACCAGCAACACAGAGATATTGATCCGAATAAGAGCGTATATCAGGTAATTTCCGGTGGTAATGAGTTGATCCGCATGGGTGGACGTGACGTGAATGCGCGTGCATACCTTTCCCGTTTCAATTTCTCCGGAGGCGATCAGGAAAAACTCTGCGGTGTATTGTCTGGTGGTGAAAGAAACCGTTTACACTTGGCGATGGCTTTGAAAGAAGAAGGTAATGTACTGTTGCTCGATGAGCCTACCAATGATATCGACGTAAACACTCTGCGTGCTTTGGAAGAAGGTTTGGAAGATTTCGCCGGCTGTGCAGTAGTTATCTCGCACGACCGTTGGTTTCTCGACCGTATCTGTACACATATCCTTGCTTTTGAAGGAGACTCCAATGTATTCTACTTCGAAGGTTCATATTCAGAATATGAAGAAAACAAAATGAAACGTTTGGGAAATGAAGAACCAAAACGCGTTCGTTATAGAAAGTTAATGACTGACTAGTATAAAGTAATAGATTGAAGCATTTATAATGCTTTCTGTTTCAAAATAAAAGGCTCTGCAAATATTGTGGAGCCTTTATCGTTTTATAACAGGGGAAAACGTTTATCTCTCTTAAAAAATTGTAGTATAATCGTAATGTAGTTCTAAATATTATTAATTATATTTGTGCACAGTTTTTAAAAGCAAACAATTTATATTAACTAATCAACTACATTTATGTTAAAGAGAATGCGATCTTTTTTAGTAGCGGCGATGCTCATGGTCATTGCTACCGTTAGTGCGCAGGTTACCACTTCTAGTATGAGTGGTAAGGTTACAGCACAAGATGAACCTATCATTGGAGCGACTGTGGTTGCAATCCACGAGCCGTCAGGTACACGTTATGGTACAGTGACTAATATCAGTGGTCAATTTAATTTGCAAGGTATGCGTACCGGTGGTCCTTACAAAGTTGAAGTTTCTTATGTTGGTTATCAGACTGCTATTTATAAAGGTGTAAATTTATCGTTAGGAGAAGTATACACTTTAAATGTAGTTTTAAAGGAAAGTTCTGAATTATTGGATGAAGTTATAGTAACAGCACAGAAAACAGTAGAGAAGATGGGGACTGTAACGAATGTGAGTGAGCGTCAGTTAACGACATTGCCTACTATTAATCGTAGTATTACTGACTTTACTAAACTTTCTCCTTATGCGGGTGGCAGTAATTCTTTTGCCGGACGTGATGGACGTTATAATACAATAACTGTGGATGGTGCAGCTTTGAACAATAATTTTGGTTTGAGTACTAATAATTTGCCGGGTGGAGATGCGCAGCCTATTTCACTTGATGCAATTGATGAAATTAGCGTTAATGTTTCTCCTTATAGTGTTACGTATTCCAATTTTACGGGAGCTTCTATTAATGCTGTAACCAAGAGTGGTACAAACGAATTAAAGGGAACAGTTTATACATATCAGAAACCAAAGAATTTTATAGGAAAATCTATTAACGATGTTGACGTTCCTAATGTGGAAAGTTATAAATCCAGTTTGTATGGCTTTACATTAGGAGCTCCGATAATAAAAAATAAACTATTCTTTTTTGTAAATGGAGAATTAGAAAATAGTACTAGCCCTGGTATTTTGTGGACTCCTAGTCAAGAAGAAGGTGGAAGTGGGGATAATCAAAATCATATTTCTAGAACTTGGATAAAGGATTTGAAGACAATAAGTGATTTTGTAAAGGATAAATATGGATATGATCCGGGAAGTTATGATAAATTTGATGATTTCGAGAGTAAAAATTGGAAGCTTATGGCTCGTTTGGATTGGAATATTAATAAAAGTCATAAACTGTCATTACGTTTTAACACAGTGAAATCAGAAAATGATGCTAGTATTAGTTCAACCTCTTCGGTAATCACTAAAGCTAATTCAAACCGTTATGGGGTTGATGCATTTGCATTTGGAAATTCCAACTATGGTTTTAGAAATATTGTAACGTCTCTTTCCGGTGAGTTGAATAGCAATTTTTCTTCTTCAGTACAAAACAAATTATTAGTGACTTATACCCATATCCGAGATTCTCGTACAACTAAGGGAGATGCGTTTCCAATGGTTGATATTTACAAGGACGGTAAGCAGTATATGACATTGGGTACAGAATTGTTTACTCCTTTTAATGATGTCGAGAATAATGTATTTAGTGTTACTGACAATGTAACTATTAATAAAGGAAACCATTTGATAACTGCCGGTGCAACATTTGAAAGACAGTATTTCATGAATTCATATTTACGTGCTCCTTATGGATATTATCGTTATGCTTCAATGGACGATTTTATGACGGGAGAAAAACCGATGCTGTATGGCATTACTTATGGATATAATGGAAAAGACGCTCCGGGAGCTGAACTGACATTTGGTATGTTGGGAGCTTATGCACAAGATGAATATTCTATTACACCTAATTTAAAATTGACATATGGATTACGCTTTGATTTACCGTTATATTTTGATGATTTGTTAGGGAATGCGGCTATCAAAGAACAGTCATTTAATGGAACGAATGTTGACGTATCCGAATGGCCGAAAAGTAAATTGTTAATATCTCCTCGTTTAGGATTTAATTGGGATATAAAAGGTGACCGTTCTATTGTTTTGACTGGAGGTACAGGCTTGTTTACAGGGTTATTACCATTTGTATGGTTCACTAACCAACCGACAAATGCAGGTCAGATGCAAAATATGGTCGAATTTGAGACTTCGGAATTACCGGCAAACTTTGCTTTTAATCCAAATTATAAAGAAACTCTTACCCAAAATCCGGATATGTTTCCATCAACTCCGGGAAATGAGGTCCCCGGTGCTATAGCTTATGTGGATCCGAATTTTAAAATGCCTCAAGTTTGGCGTAGTAATGTAAATGCAGAGTTTCAGTTACCTTATGGATTTATGCTTTCTGTTGGTGCTATGTATACACGTGATATATATAATGTTGTTCAGAAGAATATGAACGAAAAGGCCCCTTCTGGAACCTATAATGAACAACCGGGACGTGTATATTGGACTAAGAATAATTACTATGACAATCCTAAGACGAAAACCGTTATACAGTTGACTAATGGGGATGAAAAAGGTTATCAATATTCTTTTAATGCAGTATTAACGAAGAAATTTGATTTTGGCTTTACAGGTTCATTTGGGTACACTTATACAATGGCTAAAGATATGACGGCAAATCCAGGTTCATCGGCGGCTTCAGTATGGCAGAATAATGTTGCAGTTAATTCATTGAATGATCCGGGTGTCTCTTATTCTTTATTTTCTACCCCGCATCGTTTGATAGCTAATGCTTCTTATGAAGTTGCTTATGCGAATATGAAAACGACTGTTTCTTTGTTCTATACAGGTTACCAACAAGGACGTTTTTCTTATACCTATTCTAATGATATGAACGGTGACGGAAACTATTCCGATTTGATGTATGTGCCTGCTTCTAAAGAAGAAATGACATTTGTGGATATTAAAGATAAACAAAATAATGTGACTTATTCGGCGGTAGACCAACAAGAAGATTTTTGGAACTATGTAAATAATGACTCTTATTTGAATGATCACAAGGGGCAGTATGTAGAACGTGCTTCTTCTTTAGAACCGTGGATTCACCGTTTTGACATGAAGATAGCACAGGATTTTTATGCTAAGATTGGTAGCCGTAAGTACGGTATTCAAGTAAGTCTTGATATGTTGAATATTGGTAACTTATTAAATTCGAAGTGGGGGGCTTATCGCTCTTGCGGTTTGCAGAGTTATGATAATGTAAGGTTGTTAAAAACAGCAAGTAAGGTAGGAGAACCTCTTACTTATCAGATGAATGCATCTTCTCGCGAGGTGTTCCAGAAAAATTCTAAATGGGATTATACTGCTTCTACAGGTAGTGCATGGCAGATGCAGTTAGGCGTTAAGTTTACATTCTAGAATATTTATATAAAAAGATGCTTCGTTCAATAAACGGAGCATCTTTTTTATTTCATCCTCATCACCACCGGATTATGGTCGCTATAATTAAGATCCGGCGAGAAGTAATCCGTGCTATTCAGTTCCGGTGAATGGAGAATATAGTCGATTCTCAACAGATGCTTGAAGTACTTGAAAGTATACATATACCCATGTCCGCTCGTTTGAAAGCCATCCTGCAACTTATCACCTTTTATAGTGTGATAAACATACGAAGACGGCAGAGAGTTAAAGTCACCGCAGACTAGAGTTGGATAGGGGGAGGCGGCTATCAGTTGCTTGAGAAGATCAGCTTGTACGGCCCGTTTCCGGAAATTCTCATGTAAGCCGTCGATAAGTCCCAGGGTAGCATGTTCCACTCTTTGGGAATCATCCGTACGAAGTCCCTTTTCCAGTTTGCGCTTGTTCTGGCTTACTTCCGTTGTTTGGAGATGATTGTTGAACAGGCGGATGGTGCGACCATTGATTTCAATATCACATGCAAGACTGCAATTTTTCGAATCAGGATAGATGATAAGATGCTCCTCCTTGATAGGATAACGGCTGAAAACAGCCAGTTGCAACAGATTTTTCCCTTCGGGCGAAGAAGGAATATAATGATACGGCCAATTAGAAAGAGCTGCGGATATACTATCGATGCCAAACTCATCGTTTATGCCAAATTCTTGAAAACAGAGAATATCTGCTTGCAGGTTTCTCATGTAAGAAGCAATCTCCTTGCATGAGTAGCCGGTATGCTCGTGGTTAAAGGCATCGACGTTGTAAGTAGCAACCGTCAACACCCCCGGAGTATATACATTCATTTTAACCATCGGTGACGAAGCCGGACTGAAAAAAGGCGATTGTAATACACAGCTCATATACCCCCAATTGCTGAATATAGCAATCAGAGGGATGAAAACCCAGCACCGCCAACGAATCGTCCAGTAGATAGCAGAAGCAAGATTAGCCAATAAAAGTATCGGTAGTACCAAACCGATGAAAGGCATAAATTTGAAACTATCCGGTGCGGCATTGCCTACGAAAGCACCCGCAATGGTAACTCCTGCCAAAATACTGGTCAGCACGATGGATATGTAATAAAACAGTCTGTAAAAGGCTTTCATTTAATCTAAATTATTTGCTGGTTATATCATGAGGGATTAAGCTCTCTACGAAGGAAGCAACCATTTATGAATCATTGCTTTCAACTTATCATCCGCTATTGGTTTAGCTATAAAATCATTGCACCCCGCTTCTTCAGCCGCTTTCCGGTCCTGTTCGTATGCAAAGGCACTTTGAGCAATAATAGGAACAGTGGCAGACAGTTCACGGATGATTTTTGTAGCTTCCAGTCCGTCCAGATTCGGCATCTTGATATCCATCAAGATAAGATCCGGTTTCACTTCATCGAACATCGTGACAGCTTCCATTCCGTCATGCGCACGTATAAGCTGATGGTCTTTACCTAGAATAGCCTTCAATAAGTCGAAATTGCTGTCCGTATCTTCGGCAACCAAAATACAGGCATGCCGTGTATTTGCAGAATTGTCAACACTCGAATCAGCAGTTTTTCCGGCAGATGCTATTCCAGCGATGTTTCCTTCACCATTCTCTTTCTTTGAAGAATCCACATTTGCAGGATTTGCAATCGTGTATGGCAAAGTAAATGTAAACGTCGTTCCCTTACCAAATTCGGAGCTGACGGAAATCTTGCCCCCGAGACGTTCAACGATAGACTTACAGATAGATAATCCCAACCCAGTGCCCTGTGCATGATTGTTCAGCTTTGCGAAACGCTCGAACACACGCCCCACTTTCTCCGGTTCAATTCCTGTTCCGGTATCCGTTACGTGGAATACAATCTGATTGTCCGCCAGTTTGTAACCATAACTGATGCTTCCTTCCTTCGTAAACTTGACAGCATTTCCAATCAGATTTGAAATCACCTGGAATACTCGATTCTTGTCCGTTTCAATCATCAGACTTTCGTCCGAGGATTCATAGACAAGGCTTACTCCCTGCGGAGTACGGAATATATGAGCATCGTGCACTTCCCGGCAGAGATTATGGAGACTAGCCGGTCCGAAGGAAAACTCGATGGTTCCCGATTCAATCTTCGAGAGGTCGAGAATCTCGTTGATAAGTTGCAGGAGACGTTCGTTGTTCGCGTTTACGATGTTATAATACGTCTTCCGTTCTTCCGCATCGTCGCTTTCGGCAATGAGATGCGAGAAACCTACGATAGCATTCAGCGGCGTACGTATTTCATGACTCATATTGGCGAGGAAGGCCGACTTCAGGCTATCAGACATTTCCGCTTTCTCTTTCGACGATTGAAGTTCCCGTTTTATCATTTCCAGCTCCGTGATGTCCCATTCGATGCTGACGATGATAGGCGAAGACAATTCGTCACCGTCCACCCGGATTTTCCGTTTGTCGAGGATAATCATGTTTCCGTTTCTGTCCTTTCCTTCAGCAGTCCAGTGCAGACCTTTTCCGGTGGTGGCCACCTGGATATCTTCTTGTCTCTTCTTTTCGGCTACGATAGGCGGGTAGAAATCGAAGTCATTCTTGCCGACAGGGTCGTTCTTATAAAGATCGCGGTTGTAGGCCTCCCGATTCCGGTAAATGTATCGGAAGTCGTTGTTGATTTCCTTCACTACAATCCCGGCAGGGAGATTGTTGATGGTTGTATCCATGATTTGGTTGAGCCGTTTGATTTGGGCTTCGTACCGAATCCTCTCGGAAATATCATGGGCAAACGACCAGTAACTTTCTTCTCCGGAATCATTGGTCACGTTGTACATCGTGCCTTCATAAGCCAATATACCTTTATTGATTTTAGATGGGTGATGAGCCACAAAGTTACTGCTGCCACCGTGTATGACATCTTTGCAACGTTCGTTCCAAGCCTCTTGTGTAGGCATATCTGCGGCGACATTGTAAATCTTTAATTGACTGATGTCTTCGTTTTCTGAAATACCATGATTGTACAGGAAACGACGGTTGGCAAAGATAATCGTGCCATCGGGCTTGGCGGCAAAGATACTTTCTTTGGCGTTGTTGATGGCATGAGTCAGTGTATTGATGTCATTTCTACGATGCTGTATGTCCGTGATGTTCTGGATATAGCCTTCGATATTGAAACTACCGTCGGAGCGTTGTTCACGCAGATAAGTCTGGATACGCATATAGAAGATTTCTCCGTTCAGGCGGACACGGTAGCTGATGCTTTCCATGTTGAGTTCTTTTTCGTTCACCCGACACCATTCCATAAAACTCTGACGGTCTTCTTCTACAATCAGTTCCACATATTTCTCAATGGCAAGGTTTTGCACATTTTCCTCGCACAAAACACCGGTATATCCAAGATAATGAAAAATATTCTGTTTCGTATTGTACGTCCATTGTCCTATCTGGGCTACCTTTTGGATAGCCCGCAGGGTGAGATTTGCCTGTTCCAACTGTCTTTTTACGTTGCTTCTTTGCGTGATGTCGCGATATTGGCAAAGCACCATACCGTCATAAGGGAACATGAGGCATTTGAAGTAAAAAGTTTCGCCTTTCAGCACCAACTTGAAGTTCTTGCTGATGCTTCTTTGTTCTTCGAGTACAATCTGGAAGATGGGCATCACCCTCTCTCTCGTATATTCTGGTAAAAGCTCAAATATATTTTTTCCTAAAAGTATATCCTCTTGCAGAAACCATAGATCACAATGAGGCTCAATGTCTACGCAGACTCCGTGCCTGTCAACCAATAGCATTGTATCTGCCGTCAGTTTCAATATTCTTTGTGCGTTATTCGCATCATGTAATATTCTGTTCATGTCTGTTTTTTATTAGATGATAGAGACTAATGTCTTATAGTAAGGATAACAAAAGATAATAGCATTTGTTTTACTTTTCAGCGCGCTTTGCCTTTTCCCAGGCTCCGCTTCCTTTTTTCTTTTTCAGATAACGGATGCCTTTCAGCACATTGACATTCATAAATAGGAAATAGTAGGGGATAAAAAGCAACTTGTTTTTTATCTGTTTGGTGGATAGATAATATCCCCAATATCCCAACCCGTAAAAAAGAACCTGCATGGCAAGCAGCACTCCGTAGAATATCGCGGAACCACCTAACAGCAGAATCGCAATATTCAGCGGGAAGAGAGCAAACAACAGGAACGGAGTAATAGACCATCGCAATACCCGGTGAGACGTATATTGAAAGCTAAGTGTCCCGTAGCGGAAAGGATTCAGCAACGGACGAAGTCGCCAGATGGACTGCAATCCTCCCGCAGCGATGCGCACTTTCCGCTTTTCTTCTTCGCGCATATCTGCCGAACCGCTTTCGATGGCGTAAGCATTGGTGCAATAAGCAATGGTATAACCTTTCATGGTGATCCGGAGCGAAAGAATAAAATCATCGAGCAACGTATCCGGTTCCATTGCTTCGAATAGTTCACGACGCACGGCAAATAGTTCGCCTGCTGCTCCTACAGCAGAGTAGAGGCGGGCGTCAAGTGCTTTCAGTGTTGATTCGTATTTCCAGTAAATACCTTCCCCACCGGCAGCGGCTCCGTCTTTGGTCTGTACGGCGATCCGTTTTTCGCCGGCCACGCAGCCCACTTTCGGATCTTGGAAAGCAAGCACGATTTCCCGTATGGCTTCCCGGTTTACCATGGTGTTGGCATCCGTAAAAACAACGAGTGGAGTGTCCACCAACGTCATTCCACGTGTCATTGCAGCCGTCTTACCTTGCCGGAGCGGTTGGAAATATACGGTCGCTTTCCCCTGCCAACGGGTTTGCAGTCGTTCGTTCGTACCGTCGTCGCTTCCGTCTGTCACCCATACGATATGCAGCTTGTCCGCAGGATAATCCAGCTCAAGACTGTTCTCCATCTTTTCGTCTACAACATCTTCTTCGTTGAATGCCGTAATGAAGAGGGTAACTTCCGGCAGGTCTGCGTCCGATGCCGGCAACGAACGCTTCACAGGCTTCACGAAAAGCTCTTTCAACTTGACAAGAACGTAAAGCACAATTCCGTAGCCCAAATAGGTGTAGAACACAATGAACAGGGCAAGCCAGAAAATAATTTCAAGACAAAGGGTAATGGTTTCGTTCATAGCTATATTTGTTTATTTTTCTTGTATCGTTTACATTCAGCTCTTATTAGCCTCTTATTTCATTTTATTCAGCTCGTTTCTTCAACTCCGTCTTTTTATCCGAATCTTTCAGCATATTCACAAAGTAGTTGGCGTCCGCTTTGGCAGAAACATCTGTCGGATTCGCTTCATATCGTTTCACGAAATTCTCGGCGTGTTCCGCCAGGTATTTCCGGCAGTCGATATTTAGCATGAAGAAATCTTTATGGTCACCATAAGAGAGTCCTGTAACATCTTCATTTGATTCTATATTTTCAATATCCTCCATTTTAAGCCCGAAGATATTTACAGTCACGGAAGGATAATAGAAAGGAGCGGAGTCCTCTCCATTCAGATTTAGTGTCAGTTTCCACGTGTGCGTATTTACCTGTTTGATTTCCGGTTTGCTGTGCAAACGATAATAATAATATTCATAATATTCTTCCTGGTTGGTAAACCACATCGAGTCGTCACCATCTTGTCCGTATGTGTCGTTGAGCCATTCCAAGAAGTTTACCCAACCGGTATCTGTATTATGGGCACCTATAGAAATAGCCGCCCGCTCTTCTTTTGGATTTTCCATTTCCTTGAGAATAGCCGCCTTAATCATATCCGGATTTGTCAGCCCGCTACCTTCGGGTGGGTCATAGAAAGCTCTTTCGATCACTACTTGTTCAATATCTCCGTTTTCTTGAAATGGATAGAGTTTTGTAGCTTCGCTTTGTGCACATAGGGTTCTGATTTTATCATATCTCAAAGCCGCTTTGATATAATTTTTGTCTCCATTAGGCTCTGCCAGCATTTTACAAGTTCGATTATTCAGTTTCTCACGTATCATGCTTTGAGCAACAGGAAATTGTGCCAGCAACTTATCTTCTGTTTTATCTTCGTCAGGTAGATTCAAGTCATGGAAAGCGATGCTTACTCCGTAATTCATCATTTCCTGCAAGTTGCCCCATACTAACATTGTTTTTTTATAAAAGCGGAAATAATCTCTTGTATATCCATTTTGTACCCATGTTTGTGTGTTCATTAAATCATCGTCGGCAGCCACGGTAGTTCCGAAAGAGAAACGTACTTCCTGTCCGGTACCATTGGTGGTAGCTAATGTTTTTCCCAATGAATAATAATCAGGAGGCAAATCACCGTTTTGCAGATGAGCCAGATCGCAGTAGTAAATATAAGATAAAGGTTTGCCATGAATGGCAGCCCATGTATATGAAAAGGCTGAATGCATACAGTCGTCCTGTGTCATCAGAAACAGCCAATCTTTGTTATATTTCAATGTTGGTATTTCCGTATACAGATATCCTGCCTGTCTGTCTGCTTTCAGGTGAATGGTTATTTCTATTTCTTTATCGGCTGTTTCATTGCCGAACGGGTATATGAATTCCGTTTCGCAGATGACATCCCGCCTCTTTCCATTATCCTTGTTTTCATCCTCGTCTTTATCTCCTTGATATAGATTCAGTTTGCGGATACATCCCGACATAACTAAGCCAATAATTAAAAATAAAACGATACCGATATTGAGATTCTTGCACATAGGCTTTCCTTTCTTACTTCTTTTTTACTAGATTACTCTCCTCATCCTTATATTCCTTCTTTTGGGTGAACAGTCCTCCGATACCTTTTAATCTGCTGACGACACGCACCTTGAAACTATTGAACAAAGTTCCGTCGGCTCCCACCGTCCCATACCCCGTCACGGCACGCGCACGTCTTTTCCGTACAAATGCAATCTTTCCAAATTGCTTGAGCTGCAAAGCCAGATACCCGTCTTCGCCGCGGATAATATCCGTGCGGATTCCCGTTTTCCTCGCACATTCCGTCCGGTAAGCAAATACCAGTCCGCGCACACTAAGCTCCGGACGCTTGAAAGACTGCAACCATAAATGCAAGTCGCGTGCAGCCTCATAGATTTTCAGCCCCATCCAAGAGTGATCCTTGTCGGGAATATAACTCCAAAGCGAGCTGACAGCCACTACACCCGGTTTTTCGAGCGCATCCACCATTGTTTCCACATACTTTGCCGGATACATCGTGTCAGAATCAATGTTGATATGATATTTTCCACGGGCATGATTCAGTCCGCAAAGACGGGCAAAACCACAACTATGTTGCGTTTCCGTGAAATAAGGCACACCGCAAGCCTCGTAAATCTCCGCAGTGCGATCTTTCGATTCGTTGTCCACACCAATGATTTCTACAGGATATTTACATTTCATCTCGCTCAACGACCAGAGGCAGGCGAGCAGATGTTTTTCCTCATTGTATCCGATGAGTGATACAGTGACAAGCGGTTCGTTACTCTGCAATCCGGCCAGATTGCGGCGTACTTCCTCGATAACGGCTTGCGGAGCTTCCGCAAAAGGTTTCTCATAAACCTGTAAATACTTAGAATACCATTCCATAGATATTGAATGCTTTATTTGTTTTCATTAACCGGGATAATCAGGCTTTCAAATAGTTGTTTCCATTGTTCGGCAATATTTTCTATTCGGAAGCGCTGGACGTCCATACGCGCCTGCTGTCCCATTTTCTTACGTATATCTTCATTCTCTATTAAATAAGAGATTTTTTCCGCCAGTTGTTCGATATTCCCGTCTTCTACCAGCAAACCGTCTTTTCCGTCGCTGATAATATCCCGCGGGCCGCAGGGGCAGGTGAATGATACGGGCGGCACGCCACATGCCATTGCTTCTATAATAACCATTCCAAAACCTTCGAAACGTGATGAAAGGGCAAAAATTGAACTTTCACAGTACTTGTCGACAATATTGGAAACAGTAGGTTCCAATATACAACTGGCAGTAATTCCTAAAGAGTCAATCTGCTGTTGCAGTTGCTCACGCATACCGTCTCCGTAGATACGCAGTATCCAGTCGGGATGCTTTCCGGCAACGAGTTGCCAAGCCGGGATCAGGCGGTCGAATCCTTTCTGCGGAACATATCTCCCTACCGCTATTACCTGTTTATGGCTATTGTCAGATATTTGGTCGGGAAAAAAAGGAAGAGGGTTATGGATCACTTCAACATTATCCAGTTCCGTCCATTCCTGTGCATCCTCGTGGCTCAATACGATGAAACGTTTCAACTGGCGAAGTTGCCGGTATAATTGCTCTCTCCAATAATTGCTTACGATTGTCCGTAAGAATGCGGGCAGACGGCTGTTGCTGAAATCCCGGTAATTAGATTTGTTAAAGTGTATTTCACCCAACTTCGTGCTGCCGTCCGTCATCCGATTGATGAAATTGATATCACGACGGAGCAGGGAGATAGTAATGTCCGGACGAATTTGGTGCAGACATTCGTTGAGTTTCTTTTTAAAACGTCCTTGTTTCGCAATATATTTAGGTAGTTTTTTATAGAATGACATTCCGTTCAATTCATCATAATCAATGTCAAGTTGATGAAGAGTGATGGACGGATGCAGTTCGTAGTACGGTTTCTTGCCCTTCCCGTCTGTGAGGATGATATGTATTTCATAACCAAACACTTCGGCGAAGTAATTTGCTTTTAGTGTCAATACCCGTTCCATGCCGCTAGGATAGTAGAGGGCGGGGATGCAGTAGGCTATTTTCATGTTTATCAGAATATTGTTTGTTATTAATTGTGTTTTTGTTTATTTATCTTTGATCTTTATGGCGTCGATCACTTTCTGCATTTGCGCCTTCCACGATAGCGGGCAGACTGATTCGCGTATCTCGGCAGGCGTCATTTTCAGCGTTTTCCGGAAGTCGATCAGTCCCTGAATATCCACCGGAGATTCGTCGGGTGCCACCTTCCATACATACGGCATGTGGTCGAAGTCGTCGTCGGTTTCCGAGTAAGTGAACGCGAAGCCACGTGCGGCATACTCGCGGTTTTTCAACGTTTTGATATACGTAATTCCGCTGCGGTGGCGTCCCAGGCTGCCAATGGCAAAATCAGCTTTTTCGAACATCGCATCCAGTTCGTCGCCATGCAAAGGACCATGCAGAAGAACATACGGTTCGAGATGGTTGTCACGGACAACAGGCAAGATCCCCGCCCGTTCCCGTTCGCCGGACAGCGGGCCTACAATATGGAAATATACTTTATATTCCGGATTGTTGCGGTAATAATCTGCCAATCCGCGCACAAGGCGGTCGAAGCCGTGCCAGTAGTGCACTTCCGCCACTCCGATCAAGTGCAACTCTTTTGAAGTGTCATTCTGCTGCTTCTTCATCGGAATCGCCTCAAAATCAATTCCGTTGGAGATGCGTATGGTGTTTCCGCCAAATATTTCTTCCGCATTGGAGAAAGTGACGATACCGTCCAGAGCCTTTGCGAGCTTGTGACGGAAACAGCGGTCGATGGCCAGATGAAATTTCATGGAACGGGTGACGTACTCCTGATCGTAAGGATAAGTAGGAATTTCCATCACCACTTTTGCGCCTGTACGTTTCAACGACTTCACCAGCCGGAGGGTGAACGGACTGGCATTGTGAAAAGAGCGCATATATACAAAGTCGATTCCTTCGCGGCGTGCATAGTCAAGAATAGGAGAGTAGTAGACACGTTTCCAAATCTTTGCGGCAAAGCCCGTGCCGAAATCGGCGATCACTTCGTCATCCACCATCCAACGCCGTTCGCCATAAGAGGTCACATCATAATGACACAAGCGAACATCCACTCCACAATCTTTGAGGGCTTTCACCTGATAACGTATCTTCTTACTAATTCCGTTGGCCTCATTGAAGCCGTGAAATATAAGGAAAAGAGCTTTCATTCTTATTTTCAGTATTCAATAATTGTTTATTCTGTTTTTTCTTTCTCAAACTGTTTTTTCTTTCTCAAACTGTTTTTTCTTCCTCAAACGATTTGGGCGATGATTTGTTTCCGGTATTCTTCTCCGGCATCCGCCACTTCGCTGCCAATGGCAGTTTCGTTGACATATTTTCGTTCCAGTTTCACTTTTTTATGGGCTCCCATCCGCCACCATTCATACTCTACGTCCACATGACCAACGTCGATGGCCTGATAGCCGGCTTTAAACAAATCGTAGGCCAACACAGTGGCTGCGGGGCCGAGGGCAATCAGAAACAAGGCTTCTTTTTCCACTTTGCAGGCCTCCCGCTTGATGTCTTCCAGGCGTTCGAATGCATCTCTGGGCGGACAGAGAATACGCCGGATGCTCCGGGCATTATCGAAAAGATCGTTGCCCACTCCGAGCCGGCTTTTCTCCCCTTCGATGAAGACGATGTCCCGGTTGTCCCAAATGCCCTTCATGTCGTGAAACCATCGGGCGGAATCTTCTTTGCGGGCAAAGTCCATATAAGGACGGGTGACGAATGTATTGTAATATTTTCGTCCCGCTACCAGCAAACGGTCCCACCACGAACCGTACAGATAAAAATGAGTCCTCCAGAACCGGCGGCTTTTGCGATTGTAGCGATACAAATCGCGGAATGCGTCGGAGATGCAGACAATATGTCCTTCTTCGTGACTTTGCAGCACTTCGGTCAGTCTTTTAGCCAATAACGGATCACCTTTCTGGAAACGGATTTCCTTGTCCGGACTGGTGAGCAACACTTCACCGTCGCCAAAACGGCTGACAGAGCAACGGTCGTCGATGATTTTACGTATCGTTTCGTCGATGGAAGCTACTTGCGGTATGATTTTTCTCTTTTTCCGCAAGACGATGTACCAGAAATTGTACCATTCCACAGTGCTACCATAACTTATTTTATAACGTAGCGTTATAAAAATGTCGCGTATATTCATAGCTATAGACTTTTTTTTCTTAACGACCGCACTTTACCGATCATGTCATACTCATGCGTCATCTGTATATAAATGCCAAAGATAATAAAACTAACGATACCTTTAGCAATAATTGTCACAAAAATGTTCATCCCTTCCAGCGCATACTGCATTGGAATGAGGGCTAATGCTATCAAAATGCTAATCACCAACGGAGAAATAAGCTGACGGATGAACGGCCAGGCACTTTGCCGGAAGGTCACCCGGTACATCTGCCAATAACACTGTATAAAGTTGATGGTGAATGTCACCACAATGCAACTGGCCACTGCTGTCAGGGTTCCGAAATGGAAGATGCCGAGCAAAATTCCCGCCACGTTGAACGCGGACGAAAACACTCCGCACACAAACAAACTTCGTGTATCGCCTGCCGCCTGAAAGATGGAGCCGGACGAAGAGAGTATAATCTGAATCCCTACGGAGAGCGACAGTATCCGGAACACGGGTACGGACGGCATCCATTGATCGCCGAAAATAATAAGCGTCACTTCCTCTGCCGTGAAGAAAAGCAGCACGCTAAGTGGCAGACCGATAAAGGCGAGGAAACGGACGATACGTTCGTAGGAACTCAACAGTTTTCCCTTATCATTCTGGAAATCGCTGAAGATAGGGTGCATCACCGGAGTGATTACCTGCGTGATATTCTGCAAGGGCAGCATCATCAAGCGATACGATTTTTCGTAATATCCCAGATCGGACATACTCATATATTTACCAATCAGCAGTTTGTCCAGATTGCGGCTGAAATAGTTGATGACATTGAACAGGAATTGATAGGCGGAATAGGAAAATATCTTTCGGAGTACCGTCAGTCCGAGTGTGAAACGCAACCGTTGCGGGTAACGCTGAAAGGAAATCACGAAGATCAGTACGCTGGATACGATTGGATTGATAATCAATGCGTACAATCCCGCTCCGCAGAGGGCGGCGGTTACCGCGGCTGCACCTGCCGAAATCTGAATGACGAAGCTACGTATAGCAATGAATTTAAATTCTTTATTCCGGTAGAACATGGCTCCCGGCACGATGGTGGCGGAGGCGAAGAACAGGTTGACGGACAGCAGTTGGCACAGGATGCGCAGGGTGTCACTTTGGTAGTAATCGGCGATGATCCACGAAGAAGCGAAAAACAGGATGCTGATTCCGATGCCCGTCCATACGGTAAATGAGAAGATATCCGACAAATCATCTTTAGTTAGCGATTTGTGCTGCACGATGGCGGGAGACACTCCCATGTCGGTGAGAAGATTGAAGAAAGCGATAATGACGGTGGCAACAGCTACGATGCCGAAGTCGTCCGGTGATAGCAGACGGGCCAGAATTCCCGCCACAACAAGGGATATGAGGACGCCACTGTATTTGGCCAGCGCTGTGTAAAATACCCCCGAAAATAATTGACTCTTAATGTTATTAGCCATTGATTGCCTGTTTATATGTTTGCGCGTATGCTTGTCCCACTTTGCGGATGCTCATGTTTTCCATACCGTATGTGTAATTCACTTCCCCTTGTCCCCATGCGGCAAGCCGGCGGGCTTCTTCGAGTGCTCGCAGGATGTCTTTCTTGTCGTCGGGATCGAAAGTCGGGTTACCGGTTTCGGAAAGCAGTTCGCCGATGTTTCCCACCTTGGGACCCACCACGACTTTGTGGTAGAGGAAGGCGAGGGGGACATTGCCCGAATTCAGTATATCTTTCCGCTGGATGAATATCACGTCTGAAGCAGCCATATAGTAGGGCAGATCGCAGTTGTCTATCAGTTCGTCGTTAGCTCCCGCCTGTAGTTTATACATACGGTTGAGCAGCGGCATGAGCAGATAGTATCCGGCTTTTGAAATCCATCGTTTGATGAAATTCCTGCCATAGCTGTTGCGTCTCGAGAAAGGGTAGAGGCGCGGAGCCAGCAGCATCTTGTGCTCCTCGTCCCAGGCGCGGAAAGCTCCGAGCACCATGCGTATTTCTTCACGGTTGCGGAATTTTCCGAAAGCTGTGACGATGAATGCATCTTGCGAGAGGTTGAGATACTGACGTGCACGCTCTACGCTGATATCTTCTTTATAGGTATACTGGTAAATGTGATGAGGAATGACAACATTCTGACTGTCAGGATACTTTGTGAGAAATTCGTCACGGCTAAACCGTCCCATGTGTGCAACGATATCACTCTGCGATTCGATAATGTCATAGGCCCGGCTGATGATTCCGTTTGCGTAATGCGGACGGACATTGTGGCGTGTGTAGACAAAACGTGCTCCCCTGGAACGAAAAAAACTGATTCGCTCTTCCAGACGCCTGATGATATCAGGATCGTTGCATGTCCATCCCACCACTTCTTCCGGCCACTGGAAATGTATGATATCATAATGCTTATCCGATTCCCAAAACTCTTTTGTGGAACATCGCACGTCGATTCCAGCCATTCTGATAGCATCGCATAAGATAGGAACAAATAGATTGTCGGTTTCTCCGTTTTCTCTGAAAACGATCAGTGCTTTTATTGATGGGCTGTCTGTTTCGCTATCACTCATTTTTTAAGTTTTAAAGACCTTTATTACATTGCAAATGTAATAAAACTTATGATAAGTTTCTCCTTTTCTGTGTTTTAATTGCAGTTTAAGTTGCTATTTGAGGAAATCTGAAACAGGTCTAATGTTTTTATAAGCCGTTTTTCTTCTTGGGTATAAGGAATGTGGTGACTTTCAATATATTGCTTGAGGAAGAGACAAGCATGTATGAAAATGTCTGCTTTCATATAGCTGGTGAAATTTATGTAACGGTAGTAGGAGGCTTCACTGATGTCGATATGCACGCAGAGGTCTACTGTGGCTAGCCGTGACGTTTTCAGGAGCTTTTTTATCAGCATTATTCTGTTCTGGTAATGCTCGTTCACTATTTTATTTTCTTCTATTTCTTCCAACGTTTGGTTGCGTTTTGTGTCCATATTGTTTGGGATTATTAATAATTTTTGGCAAAGGTCGGATAAAAAATATATAATCCCCCTCTCATTTTTGCGATAGCTGGAATAAAATACATTTTGCACCTTTGCGCCCCGGAAGTATTAAATGTGGAATAATAAATGATAAATGAAAATGAAGAAAGATCAGTATTTCAATTTGGAGGTAAATTTGTTGAATGACGACAATATTGCCTGTATGATGACGGAAATGAATGCCGCGGAAGCACTCGGAATTTACGTGATGTTGCTGTTGCATCTGCGCACTAAAGATGCTTATGAGGCGTCGTGCAAACCGGTTTTACTGAAGGCCATGGCCCGGCGGTATGATGTGGATGAAGTTGCGGTGGAGCGGGTACTTCGCGAATTCGATCTCTTCGAACTGGATGAGGAACGACAGATGTTTCGTTCTTCCTACTTGGATAGGGTGATGAAAAGCTTGGAAGAGAAGCGGAAAATGGACATCGAAAACGGTAAAAAAGGAGGGCGTCCGAAAAAGGTGGCAAAAAGTGCTGAAACGCCCGTCAGTAAAGGGAGAAAACCCACTGAAAACCAGAAGAGGAGAGAAGAGGAGAGTAAAGAAGAGAAGAGTAAAGAAGAGGAGAGTAAAGAAAAGGAGAGTAAAGGAAGTGTTTCTGTTGTAAACAATAATAGGAGTAATATAGAAACACCGTCTCTTGTGAGCCGTTTGGCGGATGAAGGCAATCATGGCCCGTTACAACCCGTGTTGCCTTGGGAAAAGTTGGTGGACCAACTTTCTACTTTCCAGTCATATATGGAATTGGCCGGGCAGCATTCCGGTTTGGGAAAGCTTTTTGTAGACCATCAAAAACTTATTCTGGAAATCTTCAAAAAACATATCCGCCTTTATGACAAAGGAGCCGGACTGCTTTTCCCGGAGGACGTGAAACGGTATTTTTCAAATTATATCGCGGCCGGTTCCGTTACTTGCCGCACGTTGAGGGAAACCTTGCTGAAAGAGCTTGAGAATACGGTCGACAAGGATGTGAACCGCTTTGAAAGCGTCGTCGACGGGCGGCGAACGTATCTGGGACATCTTATTCCGGTTGATGCGCCGCCACGTCCCGATGCATCAGCTGTGTGGGATGATGTGAAGAAAAGATGGGCGCATTAATCCGGCAGATGACTGGCTTCGTCCGGCAGGTTGCCGATGTTCGTCCGGTAGGTAACGGAAGTTCGTCCGGTAGGTGGCAGACACTCGTCCGGCAGGTAAGTCCTCTGCGTGTGAATGATTATTTTAAACTATTTTTTAATTAGAAAAAAGGAAAAAAATATGAGAAATTTTGCCAACTATGATGTCGACATCCACGGTAAATCGAGTGGAGTCCTCAAGACGATTTGTAAAAAATGTCTTCCTACCCGCAAGAATAAGCGCGACCGTTCGCTACGTGTCAACGTCGACACGGGCCACTGTCACTGTTATCATTGTGGCGCTGATTTCTACGTCCCCGATGATGTGGAAGAGCGCAAGAATGCCGAACATGTGGCAGCCCGCAAGCGTCGTGCGGCAGCCATTCCGCAGCATTTTCAGCGTCCTGTGTTTGATGCCTCGAAAACCACACTTTCCGAAGACACGGAGCGTTGGCTGGTGGAGACGCGTTGCATCCCGCAGTCCGTCATAGCCGCCCTACGCATCACCGAACAGGAAGAATTTATGCCGCAATCCGGCAAAAAGGAACGTTGCATCTGCTTCAACTATTTTGAAGGGGAACAACTGATAAACACCAAATTTCGCGCTCTCCCGAAACTTTTCAAAATGGTGCAGGGTGCCGAACTGATTCCCTACAACATCGACTCCATCCTGGGGCAAACCTCCTGCATCATCCACGAGGGGGAACTGGATGCTGCTTCTTCCATCGCCGCCGGATTCAAAAGCGCCATCTCCGTGCCGGCCGGAGCCAATTCGAACCTCTCCTGGCTCGACCGTTTTATGGAGACGCACTTCGAGGACCTGGAAGAAATCATCATTGCCGTTGATGCTGATTCTGCCGGAATCCGGTTGCGCAATGAACTCATCAACCGGCTGGGAGCTGAACGCTGCCGGGTGGTGACTTACGGTCCGGAGTGTAAAGATGCCAACGAGCATCTCTGCAAATATGGTATCGCCAGTCTCCGTATCGCCATCGAACAGGCAGCAGAAGTTCCGCTCGAAGGTATCTTCACCGCTGCCGACTTGCATGACGATCTGCGGGCTCTTTTCGACAACGGCTTCGGTCCCGGAGCGGAAACGGGATGGGAGGAGATGGATAAGATCTGCACGTATGAACGTGGGCGAAGTGTCTACGTCACCGGAGTTCCCGGTGCAGGAAAATCCGAGTGGGTGGACGAATTGGTGTTGCGTCTCTGCCTGCGGCATCAATGGAAAATAGGTTTTTTTAGCCCGGAAAATACCCCCATCGTCTATCATCTCCGCAAACTGATTGAGAAACTTACCGGACACCGTTTTCAAAACGGCTGTGGCATGACGGAGGGACTCCTTGCGAACTCGGAAGATTTTCTGACTGAAAACGTCTCTCATATTTCTCTGAAAGGTAATGTTTCTCCGGATCGTGTACTGGCCAAGGCTCATGAACTCGTTGTCCGCCGTGGCTGCCGCATCATTGTCTTCGACCCGCTCAACCGTTTCGACCATAACCCGCAGCCTGGACAGACGGAAACGCAATATATTTCGAACCTGTTGAATAAATTTACAGAATTTGCCGTGCAACATAATTGCCTGCTCGTGGTCGTAGTCCATCCTCGTAAAATGAACCGTAATCCTGTCACGGGCATTACCCCTCGTGTGGAAATGTACGACATCAACGGCTCTGCCGATTTCTATAACAAAGCGGATTACGGTATCATTGTGGAACGTGACAAGGAGGTTGGTGTCACACGCGTATACGTGGACAAGGTGAAATTCAAGCATCTTGGTGTCGGTGGAATGGCATCCTTTGTCTACGATCCCGTAAGCGGACGATACCTGCCCTGTGAAGAATCTCACGACCCTTCTCTCTCCGCTGACCAGCGTGTCCGAAATACAATGTTCGACAATTCCTGCTGGCTACCTGAAAAAGAGCTGTTTTAAAGTATTAGGTATTAAGTATCAAGTATTAAGTATTATGATGTTATCCATTGTTGCGATGCGTTTACCATACTTAATACCTAATACTTAATACTTCAATTAGGGTTCTTGGAGTACTTCGACGATGAGCCTTACTTGTGCGGGAGTGTAGTATCTGCTGCGTGGATTCATGCCGGTGGCCAGGAGCCGTTCTTTTAGTCCGGGTGCAGCTTCAATCCATTCGTTGAATCGGTCTACTGCGCTTTGTTGCAGGATATTGGGGAGGTACAACAAGGCAAGTTCGCCTTTCCCATAGGTGCGGTATTGGAATGTTTTTTCCTCTTCTTTTTCGGGGAGAATCTTGTTTTTTGTTTTCATTTATAGTTGTGCTTTTAGGTTGCTGTATTTGAAGTAAAGTTACTCATTTTTAGTGGAATAGGCAAGTTTTGAGAACGGATGTTCGGGTGTATTCATAAAAGAATTGATACTAATAGAATACCGATTCTTGAAATTTATCGTATCTTTGTTTACGTTTCACGTTAAAAGCATAGAAAAAGGATGGAAGGAATATTCAGGCGTTATCCGATAGGGATACAGAGTTTCGAAGATTTACGCAATAATAATTGTGTGTATATTGATAAGACAGAGTTGATTTATCGTTTGACTAATTCGGCTAAGACTTGTTTTCTTAGTCGCCCTCGACGCTTTGGAAAGAGTCTGTTAGTTTCCACTCTTGAAGCCTATTTCTCTGGTAAAAAAGACCTGTTCAAGGGGCTGATGATGGAACAGTTGGAGAAAGACTGGACGGTTTATCCCGTGTTGCATATTGATTTCAGCATCAGTAAGTATATGGATGCGGGAATGTTGCGCTCTGCTATCAACAATCGCTTGGTGGAATGGGAACGAATTTACGGATGTGATACGAGCGAAGACACTTTCAGTCTCCGTCTGAAAGGTATTATCAAACGTGCTTACGAGCAGAGCGGACGTCAGGTTGTGTTACTTGTAGACGAATATGATTCTCCTATGTTGGATAGCAACAACAATGAGGAGTTGCAAGCTGAAATACGTGGCATCATGCGCGATTTTTTCAGTCCGTTGAAAGCGCAGGGAGAATATCTTCGTTTTCTTTTTCTGACCGGTATCAGTAAATTTAGTCAGATGAGCATCTTTAGTGAATTGAACAATCTTCAGAACATAAGTATGCAAGATGCTTATAGTGGCATTTGCGGTATAACGGAAAATGAATTGCGTACACAGTTGGAAGAAGATATAAGAAGGATGGCCGAGGCGAATGGTGAAACGTATGATGAAGCGTGTATGCATCTGAAGCAACAGTATGATGGGTATCATTTCAGTAAGAAATGTGAGGATGTGTACAATCCGTTTAGCTTATTTAATGCATTTGCGCAGAAAAGTTATGAGAATTTCTGGTTTTCTACCGGCACTCCTACTTTCTTGATAGACATCTTGCAGCAAAGCGATTTCGATATTCGTCAACTGGATGGCGTTTCGGCTACTGCCGAGCAGTTTGATGCACCTACCAATGTCATTACAGACCCGCTTCCGGTACTTTACCAAAGCGGTTATCTCACTATCAAAGAGTATGACCGGGATTTTCAGATCTATACGTTGGCTTATCCTAACAAAGAAGTTCGGAAAGGCTTTATCGAATCATTAATGCCGGCTTATGTGCATTTGCCTGCTCGCGAGAATACATTTTATGTAGTATCGTTTATCAAAGACTTACGGGTCGGCAATCTGGATCAATGTATGGAGCGGATCAAATCATTTTTCGCCTCTATCCCCAATGATATGAATAATAAGGAGGAGAAACACTATCAGACCATCTTCTACCTCCTGTTCCGGTTGATGGGGCAATATGTGGATGCAGAAGTAAAGAGCGCTGTTGGCAGGGCTGATGTTGTGATAAAGATGCAGGAGGCTATCTATGTATTCGAATTCAAAGTAGACGGTACTCCTGAAGAAGCGTTGGCACAGATCAATAGTAAGCAGTATGCGATTCCTTATCAGGCAGATCATCGGAAAGTTATCAAAGTGGGAGTTAATTTCGACAGTAGTACGCGAACTATTGGAGAATGGATCATTGAAAACTAGGGAATAATCTTACATATTCCTACATATTTCCACATATTTCGGTATAATTCGGTGTAATCCGTTTTAATCCGGCATAATCCGGTGTAGTCCGGTGTAGTCCGGTGCAATCCGGTAAGTCGTCAATGTGTTGTCGTATCTTTGTTTCATCAACAGAAAGGGAGAATGTACTTCTTTTCGTAGAAACAATTTTTAAATATGGCAACAGTTACAGTTGTGCGCTACAAGCGCAGAAAACGGCTCGGTGATGATAAATCACCGATGATGTATCTTCTCAAGCCCAAGGCTGGGGAGTCGAAAATCTATTCAATTGATTCACTGGCACAGGAAATCGAGTCTATCGGGTCGCTTTCGGTGGAAGACGTGTCGCATGTGATGAAATCCTTTGTCCGTGCGATGAAAAAAGTGCTTGTGGCAGGGAATAAGGTGAAAGTGGATGGACTGGGTATTTTTTATACCACGCTGACCTGTCCGGGTGTGGAACAGGAAAAGGATTGTACGGTGAAAAATATCACTCGCATCAATCTCCGTTTCAAAGTCGACAACTCATTGCGTCTTGCCAATGACAGCACGGCAACTACTCGTGGCGGGGATAATAACATGATGTTTGAATTGTATGCGGAGAAGAAGTCCGCTGCCGGAGGAAACGGCGGTGACGGCTCCGATGATGATGGTAAAGGCGATGGGGGAGAACCCGGTGGTGGTAGCGGTGGAGGAGAAGCTCCGGATCCGGCAGCATAAACCGCTTTGATTGACTCTGTTCTCAATTTATTAATTTATCATCTCAATCTATTAAAATGTTAGATAAAATTATCGAAATCATCATGACGATTCTGCCTTTTCTTGGCAATAGTCGTAAGAAGCGCCAGATGATGGCGCAAGAAGTGAAAGAGTTCAGCGAACTAGTGAAAGATCAATATACTTTTCTGATGCAGCAGTTGGAGAAAGTGTTGAAGGATTATTTCGACCTTAGCTCGAAAGTGAAAGAGATGCACGCGGAGATTTTCTCGTTGAGAGGACAGTTGACGCAGGCTGCGGCTCTGCAGTGTAGCAGCAAGGAATGTGTGCAACGAGTACAGATGGTCGCTGAAACGGAGGGATGAATTTATGCGAACCATCAATTTGATTGTGATCCACTGTTCCGCCTCAAGGGTAGATAGGAATTTTACGGAAGATGATTTGGAAGTGTGCCACCGTCGGCGTGGTTTCAACGGGACGGGGTATCATTTTTATATCCGCAAAAATGGAGATATAAAGACCACCCGTGAGATTGAACGAATCGGTGCGCACGCAAAAGGACACAACCAGAACAGTATTGGCATCTGTTATGAGGGCGGACTTGATTGCCACGGTCATCCTGCCGATACCCGTACCGAATGGCAGGTTCATTCAATGCACGTACTGATTCTTACGCTCTTGCGTGATTATCCCGGCTGCCGGGTGTGCGGACATCGGGATTTGAGCCCCGATCTGAATGGAAACGGAGAGATTGAACCCGAAGAATGGATTAAGGCATGTCCGTGTTTCGAGGTGAAAGCCGAGTGGAATGGTTAGATAAAATCACCTTCGCTACAACTATCTGTGGCGAAGGTGATTTCGTTAAAAAGGGAAGTTTTGACACATTCTCTTTTTGATTTAGTTATTGCTTTTTGGTATTTTACTTGGCAAATTCTTTATATATTTTCAGCAGCGATTCTGCCGTATTCCGCCATGAAAACAACTGGCTACGTTGTATGCCATATTCCACTTGTTGCTGATAGAGTGTCTGGTCATTTTCCAGTTGCAGTATTTTTTCAGTAATATCATTGGAGTTGAACGGATCTGCCAGTAAAGCTCCCTCGCCTGCAATTTCGGGCATGGCTGATGTGTTTCCCGCAATGATGGGCGTTCCGCAAGCCATTGCCTCCAGCATCGGGATGCCGAAACTCTCGCGAAGCGATGGATAAAGGAATGCGAATGCACCGCAATAGAGTGCCGCAAGATCAGTATTCGCAATGTATCCCGGAGCGTGGATATAACTCTTGATTTCTCTAATATTTTCTTCTTCCAATATCTGGTCGATAACATCTCCTTTGAGGTCGGCAATGAGCAATGGTAACTTTTGGGTGGATTGTTTCAGATAGTCGCTATATGCTTTCAGCACTCTGGGAGTGTTCTTCTTTGGGTCGGTGTTTCCCAGAAAAAATAGATAATTGTTTGCATCAATATATTTTCGGGTAATTTCCGGAGCTTTGGGTTGTACATGGAAATGACTGTTGAAACCGTTGTACACGGCTACTAATTGTTCTTCCGGCAGATGCAACACGTCAAGGATTCGTTCACGCTCAAACTGCGAGACGGTGATAATTTTCTCACAGTTGGCCAATACGCGTGGTACTACCATTCGTCGATAAAACCATCCCATTTCCTGATACCAGGTGAAGCTGGAAGAATGACGCTTTTCTAAATAAATAATGTCGTGTAGTGTTAGTATTAATGGTACGGGACATTGCAATGGGGCAGTATTGCTTGTGCAGTGCAATAAATCGGGCCTGATTTTTTTTACTGCGCGTGGAAGAGCCACTTGTTCCCAAAGGGGGTAAGTGGGGCATTTTAGTTCGATAATATGCACATTCTCCGATTCTTTCAAGCATCTGTCTTCACCAGGAGTAACGAAGATGAAATATTCGTTCTCGTGGTCTATTTTTTGCAATTCCCGGATACTTTCAAGAGCAACGAAATCCATTCCGTGTTTATTAGCGCGGAAAATTCGTTGAGCTTCAATAGCGATTTTCATTGTTGTTTTCTTGTTATGTTTGATTTCTATTTATGGTGTTCACCATGCTCCGTATGGATAAACTTTTTATTGGCTCCTTTCAGTTTAAATAAATTACCAATCATAGTAAGAGCCAGCATAGGCATTTTTGTGATTGCTTTCCCTACCTGTTTGGTAAATAGTCTGCCGCCCGGTACGGGTAGCATCATGGCTGCTACTTGTGCAGCCGACAATATCCACCATTTGATGGCTATCATCCATTCGTTGCTGCCATTGCATAGGCTCAATATAAGGCCGATAACGGTAAAGACGAAGGTCAAGCCGAAAACTCCTGCCAACTGAATCAACCGTGGCGGAAGCATCCACTGGCATATCTTGTCGCAGTAGTCGAAATTTCCTTGTATGAATGCTTTAGGCAAGTGAGGCAGCGAAGCACGGAGTGCACCGAATTGTGCTGCTATCCAGCGTTTGCGCTGGTTACTGATGGCCTCTTTCTTTTGTGTTTTCTCGTCGAACACAAGCAGGTCGGGTAGATAAACGGTATAGATGCGCTGTTGCAAGAGCATGGCTTCCAATTCTTTGTCTTCACCTGCTGTCTGGAGATATTTCACATTCTGATGAAACCATTCTGCTTCGAATGCCATTCCCGAACCGGATAGGCCGGCAGAAAGTCCTACAGCGTTATGTCCGCTGCGGAAGAATCCATTGTTTATTTCTTCGCTGGCGCTGTCGAGTACGGAAATGTCTGTGTTCAGATTCTTTCCTGTACGGTGTGCCTGTACGGATTTTATGCCGCTGTCAAAAACACGGTTGATGGTAGACAGGAAATCGGGCGTGGTTATGTTGTCGGCATCCATGATGACTACAATGTCGAATGCATTTGTATCAATGGAATCCATGGCCATTGCCAGTGCTTTGGCTTTCGAACTTTCCTTGTAATTCGCCATCAACAGGCGGATGGGAAGGGTTGCCAGAGCGTCGTTTGTTTCCGGTCGCATCTGATCGGAAATGACTATGATCTCATAGAGTTCCTTCGGATAATCCTGTTCAAGAAAGCTCTGTATGGAAGCAACAATCACGCGGTCTTCCTTGTAGGCGGGAAAGAGCACGACGATGCGTCGGAGCGTACGGGCTTCGGGGTATTGGGGAGCCCGGTAAAACTTGGAGGCAATAGCGTATAGTAATAGGTAGCATACGCAAAATACCAGGGGAATGTAGAGAATCCAGTCAATAATGTTCATAGTATCTAGAGTTTTTTAAGTGTGCTATTGTTAGTATCTGATGAAGACATGAATAGCCCTGTGCAGACTCCATAATAGGTGGCACAAAACAGGTCGAAACGGCCTTTGAAAGCAAATGACAGACTGTTTTTGCCGGCTGCAATGGTGCTCTGGTAAAGTACGGACATTAATCGTTCCATGCCTTTCATATTACGGCGGGCATAGAGCAGGCGATTTCGTGTCAGGAAATAGGTGCGTAGTTTGCTTAGTTGACCGGTGCTTTGGCTTTCTTTATGAAAAACAGTGCAACGCGGCTCATACCATAGCTCGTAGCCGGCACGGGTCATACTTGTGCTCCAGTCGAGTTCTTCGTAATAAAGGAAGAAGATTTCCGGCATCATTCCGATTTTTTCGATCACTTCGCGTTTGATAATCATGGCTGCCCCGTGTAGATAGGGGGTAGGATGGGGGGTATCGTAACTTCCGTTATCGGGACAGTCGAAACCCAGCATATTGTTGCGCAATGTTATCTTTGTCAGCGGGGTAAATCCTGCAAACTGTATGTGTTGCGGCGGAAAGGCGAAACGTATTTTAGGAGACACGCCCCCGATTTCCGGACGACTTTCCAATCGTTCCACTAGGTAGGCGATTTCATCGGATTCGATATAGGTATCGTTATTGATAAGGAAAATGTATTTGCCTTTTGCTGCACGGATGCCAATGTTGTTGCCACCGGAAAAACCTCCGTTCTCATTGCTGCGGATGCTGATAACCGTTGGGTATAATTCGTGTATTTTGGCTGCTTCATCTTCGCGTGAAGCATTGTCTACCACTATGATTTCATAGCTCACAGACTTCAGCTTTTTGTGCAGTGATTCTATCAGTTCACAGGTGTCTTTGAACCCGTTGTAACAGATGGTAATAAATGATATGTCGGGACTATTGTTTGTCATTCTTGTTCGTTGATTTCGTTATTAGATAGCTGCCGTTCTTTTTCTTCGCTTTCTTCTTTTTTTTCACTGATGCGCTTGTCGATATGTGGAGCTGCAAAACAGAGTGCAAAGCCTATGTATACGGGCAACTGGTTGGGATACTGCATAATGTCGTTGACATAAGTGGCGATAAAAAATCCGGCATCCATACAGAGCCATGCCGCGATAAGTCCACGCAGGCCTTTGTTGCGTACTTTAAACATGAGTATCCAGGAACACCAGGCAAAGAGAATACTGTGTATGGAAAGGTAGAGTATCAGTCCCACAATTCCCGTTTCCACCCATACGCTGACTAGCCAGGAGTCGGGAGGGTAGGGCATTTGCTCTCGTGAGTCGAAGTTACTGGCTTTAGAAAGCCCAATGCCGTAGCCTAACGGTTTCTTTGCCATCAATTCTTTCATCCTTTGCCGGTTTTCGACACGCACCTGATAGGAAGCGTCTTCAGATGGATGGAAAGAGGAGCGCATCTTGTGGATATATTGGTTCCCACTTCCGATATTGGTATAACTGAAAAACACGAAAACGCTGATGGATATGAATATACCTGCCAATAACGCTTTCCAGTTTTTGGCAATGACGGTTATCATCAACATTCCTCCCATGATGACTCCCATAGCTGCACGGGTTCCCGAAATACCCATTCCGTAAAGTCCCCCGACGGCGATGCAGAGGAAGTAAATACGTAGCCATTTGGACTCCACAAAAAAGGCGGAGATGGCAAAGACTACAGCGGACATAGCGGCATGTACTCCGTAGTTTGCTGCGTCGGAGAAGCAGGAAAAATAGCGGATACCCGACCAGATGATATGTGTACGCCATCCGCCCAGCACGTGCAGGAAATAGAGGTCTTTGGAGCTGAAACCATAGTTTTTTTGCCAGTAACCTTTTATCGTAAAGACGAGGACGAATACCGACCAGATGATTAATAGCAGCTCGATGTCTTTTTTTGTGCGGACAACGAGCGGAACAACAAAGGCGCATATTAAAGGTATCAGCGCATAAGGTGTAAGGTTGATGTTCCATGCTGCCAGCACGTTGTTGGGATTAAGAATTTCGAGAAGATAGAAGCACAACCAGATTGTGAACATATAGGTCATGATGTTTTGACCTGCTTTCCAGTTGGTTTGTTCATCATTGTTAAGTTGTATCAAACAGATAGTAGTAAATGACAAGATAATGATCATAGAGAATAACCCTACCTTGATATTTACTAACATTCCTGCTGCAACCAACACAAATTGTAAAGCAAGCAGGATATGGAAAGTCACTATCTTATTATTCGTCATCGTCTTCTTCAGTCTCTTTCGCTTTTCTACTTAGATTGAATATGATTTTTTCTGTAAGTGACAATTGGCTGAAACGATAGCTGACTCTGCGTAATAAGGTATATGGCGGAAGTTGTCCGGTGAAATCTTCCACTGCCTCACGCTTGGCGTTGGTCAGGCACACACGGAACGGAACATCCGTTTTACCCATTTGTGTCGTGAGCTGTTCGCAAAGTTGTTTGTCGATGGTTTTCCATCCGCGGTCTGCCGGGCTGACCAAAATGTTGACATTAGCGTCGTGCAACAGTGCAGTCGGGATATTGCTTGACGACAATGGCGGATAGGCAACGATCAGTATGTCTTCTCCTTGCAGGGTATAAAAATCGGTAATGTTTTTTGCAAGCAGGTATTGAGTAGAATCTGTGTTAAAATCTTCTCCATACGTGATGAATCTCGTATTTAACATCCGGCTTTGCATATATCCGCAGATCAGATTTCCAACGATGTCTTCACCGGAGTTTTCGCTGGTACTGAACAGGTTGATGATAAATACTCCGGGGGATTTCCGCTTCGTCAGGAAGCGGAGTATGGAGTTGCTCAATTCTTTGATGGAAAGTTGGACGTAGGTTTTGGCTAGTCCGCCATAACGGGAAGAGGAGGGGCTGGGAACGGCTCCTATTACCTTAAATCCGGTCACTCGTTTGGTTCGGTTTGCATCACGCAACGTTCTGTCAAGAATCTCGATTAATAATAATAGAGCGATGATTATCAGAAAACTACCTATGCAGGCGGCAATGACAATCTGCTTGCGGTTGGTTGAATTGGATGCAATCGGATAGGTCGGTTCATTGAGCACTTTCAATGTAGCAGAAGTCATTTCCAGATTTTTCTTTCTCAACAGGGCTTCGTTGTAGCTCTGTAACACGGTCAGGTAACTGCGCTCCGTAAAGTTGATGGAGCGTTCTTTTTGTTTGATGGTGGTACCTACAGGGGCGAAAAAAACGTAGCGGTCGTTCAATTCCTGACGGGCATTTTGTACAATTAGTAGTTCGGCCTTAGCTTTTTCAAACAACAGGGTTTGTTCCAGCCATTGGTCGATGATATTGGTCCGGCTGGCACCTTCTTTGGTGTATTTGTGACTTACGTAGGAAGTGGTTAAATCATTTAATTCTTGTTTAAGTTCGCTCAACCGTTTTTTGTCACCTGTCAGAGATCCGGTATCTTTTTGTTTGGAGTCGCTCATTGCTTCCACTTCCGAGATTTTGCTGGTGATATTGGATGCTTCTCTTAATTTGTCCACAAATTCCATATTCTTGAGCACTTGCTTGGCATTGCTGTCCATGTGCTTCTCCAGTTCTTCGAGCATTGACTTGGTACTGTTGTATGCAAAAAGTGCATCTTGTTCCCGCAGCTCGAATTCTTTACTGATGGCCGCGATTTCTTTGGTTTCGTCCAGATAGTTGATGATACGTTTTTCTACGTTGTACTTGGTCAGGTCGTCTTCCTCCGAGTTGAGTTTTTTGCCGATGCGTTTCAACTCTTCCTCAAAGTATTTGATGACTTTGTCTGTTTCTCCGTAGCGAATACGGCGGTATTCTTCCACAAATTCGTCCATCAGGATGCTTACCGTGTTGTAGGCTATGCCGGGATCGCCGGAAGTATAGCTGATGTCCAGCAAATCACTCGTGAGCCGGCGTTGCACTTTGACGTTTTTCAAAGCGTTGTAGCTATAGAAAGGGTGATTGTAGTAGAACATTTCATAGATGTAGTTACCTTTTTTCGGACGCATATATGCTTCCAGATTGGCAACTGTTTTATCTTCGCTCGATTTGTCGATCAGCTTTAATATTTCCGGTCCATGCGGACTGTTTTTTAAGTGGTTATAGGTGTAATTGTAGCTGGATGGGGTGACTCCGTCGTTGTCATTGTCCGGATTTCCCTGGATAAGTACACGGGCAAATAATCGCAGGAATACTCTTTTCAGGGTGCTCTCGGCTTGCATGATACTTATCAGGTTGTCCATCGAATTTTGTACTGTCGCCCAGTCTGTGCGTTTATCGCTTTCCAAGTTGTATCCCGAGGCTACTCCGGTATAAAGTGTTGCTTTCACGTCGTATCCACCTTGCATGTGACGCGTATAGTAGAAAACGAGTAATGTGAAGATAGCGGTCCCTACCAGTATTAGCCAACGGTGGCGAAAGAGGGTCCGTATGATAGAAATGATGAAGTTCATATCTTAGTTTTTTTATTTTCTTATGATGGGAGTTCGCGAAATAACCTCGAGTATCATCAAGCTCTTTGTCAATTCAAACTTGCTATTCTCATATGCCTCACGTGCAGTTGACTGCCTTTCTTTATCTACGGCCAAGTCGGAAGAATCTATGGTTCCGTTGGCAAAATTCTTTTCAGAAATTTCATATTGCACATTAGCAAGTACCAAACTTTCACTTCTCATTTTAAGTACTCTTATCTGTGAGGTAGCCATCGCATACATCTCAATAATATTCTTCTTAATTTCGTCGTACTTCACTTCCCGTTCCAATTCTGCACTACGTAATGTGAGCCTTTGCCGGCTGATTTTACCCTTGAGGTCGAATAGGTCGTCTAAGGGGATGCTTAGGCCGGCACCTACTGTGTAGCCATTTTGTGCCTGGGTGGAGTAGGTGAGGTATGGGGCGACTGCCACGTCCGTAAAAGTGGACTCATTGCCGAACATTCCATATTGATAGCTTCCCCGTAGACTGAAGAAACCTAGAAATGACCATTTCTCTTTTTGGAGTAATTTGCGCTCGATTCTCGCCTTTACGTCTGCCATCTCATAAATGGGGCTGTTCTTGGCGTTTTCGAATAAAACTGATAGTGGGGGGAGAACTATTTTACTATAATCTTCTTCACTTAGTTGAGAATAGTCAGATACTTCTTGTGCAACTACACGGGTGGTAGAGACGAACAGAAGTAATAACCCCGAAAAAAAACATATAAATTGCTTCATAAAAAAATCCTATTATTTGCTCTTGCTGTGTTATAGCTTGCGCAAATATAAGGATTAATTTCATTTATGTGCAGTCTTTTATTATCTATTTTACAATCTTTCGTGTAAATTGTGCACAATTTGTCGTGTATATGGCGTCAAAAGGCTTCTGTCATGTTGAAGTAGAACAAATTCTGCTTGTTCACCATGTCTCTGCCGAAATCAAGGCGTACATTCATGCGGGGTTGAACTTCGATACGTAATCCCAATCCGAGGTTGGGAAGCACACCTTCTATCTTGCCCGGAGTGGGTCCCATGAATCCGCATCCTCCCCAGGCTACATATCCTATATGGCTCAACATCTTCTTCACCCATGTGCTTTTGTCTGTATTTATCATCTGGCGGTATTCGGCCATCATGACATGCGAGGACTTGTCGCGAAACTGTCCCATGTAGTAACCGCGAAGATCGAAGGGGGTCCCGCTAAGTACATATTTTGTTAGGGGTACATCTCCGAATGCGTTTTTGCTTTGCACTGTCCAGGCTATCACTTTGCGGCGTCCTACTGTTTTGTATTGGCGATAATCTATTTCCAATCGATAAAAATTATTATCACTGCCGAACGTTTTATTATACATCATTCCCCGGAAGTCAAGGTAAGTTCCGCTATAAGCATTGGCAGGAATATCACGTGTGTCATACGTCAACAGGAAGCCGAGTCCGGAGCTGAAATTTTTGTATCCGTGTTCTGTTCCTCCTGCCGCTATATATGAGGGCTCATTAACCATTCCGGCAGCCGGTTTAGTTATCTTGTCATAGTTCAAATCGACTTGAGGACCTGCAAAGAAATTACTTTCTCCCAAACGGAACAAGAACCAGGGGTTTACTTGAATGCCGCTATAACGGTACTCGCTGGTATCTTCTCCACGTTCATAATCTTTATTAGTGGAATATCCGATGCCATAAAAATTCTCGATTGTATTTTTATAAGAGAAGGTTCCGAAGATACGGAAACGGTCGCCTTTAAAGAAGAGCTGTGGTTTCGTCATCAGGTTCAAGCCGCCCTTGAACATTAAGGCGATGGCCATTGGCACTACTGAACGTCGTTGAGTGGTATCACTCGGATTCATCCGAAACGTCATCAGTGCGCTACCGCCTACTAACAAACCGAAGTCCGGCGTATAACTGGGACCACCTAATATGTTATAGTGCAAATTCCGGTTTGCCACGCGCTGGCGACGCAACTCGCGCTTGGAAAGGGCAGGAATGGTGTCTGACGGGGTGTCTTCAATATCTGTAGGAGTAGTATCACTGATAGAAGTTGTAGACATTTGCAGTTCATCGCTTTTTACTGCCGTACTATCAGCCGTAGCTGACATCATATTGATGGATGGAAGCATCACCAATATTCCTATTATATATTTCTTCATATTTCTCTTTGAGGAATTCGACTGCAAAGAAAACTATTTTATTCCGATTAGTTTTGAAGTTCTTAGATAATAAATCTAAAAAAGTCATTCTAAGGACAAATAAAGGCTATTTTGGTATGCGGATTTTTCCTAACAGTAGAGGGATATGCTTCTTGCAGAATATAATGAGTGGATAATTGATTGCTGTAATAAGTAGACTTATAATAAAGGCTATGAATGTAGAGTAGGTAATATTATCGATATGCAGGTATTTTTTTATAGCAAAATTGAATACACCTATGAACATCCAATGTATACCTAAAATAACCATTGTGCCTATTGATACATTATAATTTATGGTGGATGTAATTTGATTGAGTATAAATCCGATTCCAAGAATCATGCAGCTTCCGGTGAATCCCAGGAGGTGGAAATTTACTATTTCGGGCAGTGTTGTATAGTTACTGGTGTATCCCATCGAAAAAAATGTGGCAAATGAAACAGTGGATAAAATCAGCCAGATGATACTTTGATGCAAGGAATTTGCGATGTTTGTTATCTTTGTCCGTTTCAATGCTTGTCCGGTAAAAAAGAATATTTGCAATGCAAAAAAACTATGTGTAGCATAGGTACCATAGATGGAGTGTTGGTTGAGCCAATAACAAATGAGTATGGAGACTAGGCTGCTGATACCTGCCGTCAACCAGTATATTGATTGTTTTTTTTGTATAGTGTAGGAATATATTTTTATCATAAACAGGCAATATATAAACCATGTGGGGCCGTTAATGGGGTCTGACGACAGTGATTGAATGAGGGGGTGTATGATGCTATTGTGTATATTGATAACTTGATGAGGTACTATAAGCTCTCTAACAAACCAATACGGGTAAAATATGAATTGATAGATGAGATAGGGGAGCAGCAAAGTCTTGAGATCCTTATATAATTCTTCTTTTATTGTTCCTTTAGGGTTGTATAAGTAACCGGATATAAGAAAGAAAAGTGGCATGTGAAAAGAATAGATGATCGTGTGCGTCTCTGATTGCATTGGTACATGTCCCCAAATAACTAGAAATATAGCTATTGACTTACTCCAGTCAATCCAATTATATCGTACAGATTTTGCGCTTGTCATTTTGTTGTGTTTTAATTTTGTCTGCAAATATACGATTATTTATCCTATCTGCAGGTTTTTCTACAATAAGTTATTATTGTTTGCTAAAAAAACATTATTCGTTTTTTAGGAGTTTGTTTGCATATATCTAAGAATTCAACAACCTTTGCAAAAGAGTAATATGTTTTATCTATTATAAGAAGGTGAAATATGACAACATTTTAATATTAAATCAATGAATAAACAGATTTTATCAATTTTTGTTTTCTGTGCTTTTTCTTATTCTACACAAGCGCAAGAAGTGAAAGGAGGCATCAGCGACTCCATGATGCAACAAATCAAGCAGAGTTATGCAAACACTCCCACCGACAAGGCTATTCGCAACGCCATCGGCAACAACGACATCCGTAAACTGGCTCTCAACCAGGATAACCTGAAAGGCATGGATACGCATTTTTCTATCAAAGTGTCTTCTAAAGGTATCACCGACCAAAAATCTTCTGGTCGTTGCTGGCTTTTTACAGGTTTGAATGTGATGCGTGCCAAAGCGATCGCCAAGCATAACCTCGGTTCCTTCGAATTCTCGCAAACTTATCCTTTCTTCTTCGACCAACTGGAGAAAGCCAACCTCTTTCTGCAAGGTATTATCGATACCAGCAGTAAGCCGATGGATGATAAAATGGTGGAATGGCTCTTCCGTAATCCTTTGAGTGACGGTGGAACATTCACCGGTGTAGCCGATATTGTCAGTAAATACGGGCTTGTTCCCAAAGATGTGATGCCGGAAACCAACAGTAGTGAAAATACCTCCCGTATGGCAGGTCTGATTGCCCTGAAACTTCGTGAACAGGGGCTTCAACTCCGTGATCTCGCTGCGCAAGGTGTCAAGCCTGCTGCCCTTGAGAAAACAAAAACAGAGATGTTGAGCACCATCTACCGCATGTTAGTGTTGAATCTCGGTGTTCCTCCTACTGAATTTACCTGGACTGAATATAACGCTAAGGGTGAGCCTGTGTCTACCGAAACTTACACTCCGCTTTCTTTCCTGAAAAAGTATGGTGACGAAAAACTGATTGATAATTATGTCATGTTAATGAACGATCCGAGCCGTGAATATTATAAGTGTTATGAGATAGACTACGACCGCCACCGTTACGATGGCAAAAACTGGACGTATGTCAATCTTCCCATCGAGGATATCAAAGAAATGGCTATTTCTTCTCTCAAGGATAGCACGATGATGTATTTTTCTTGCGATGTAGGTAAGTTTCTAAACTCTGACCGTGGTCTACTGGATGTCAAAAACTACGACTACGAATCTCTTATGGGTACTTCTTTTGGCATGAACAAGAAGCAACGTATCCAAAGTTTTGCTAGTGGCTCCAGTCACGCCATGACTCTTATGGCCGTCGATCTTGACAAAAACGGAAAACCGACGAAATGGATGGTTGAAAATAGTTGGGGGCCTGCTGCCGGTTATCAGGGTTATCTCATTATGACAGATGATTGGTTTAACGAATATATGTTTCGTCTAGTAGTAGAAACGAAATATGCATCGAAAAAAGTGCTGGATGTATTGAAGCAGAAACCAATCCGTCTTCCTGCTTGGGATCCTATGTTTGCTGAATAGTTTGCTGAATATTCTTTTTCTTTCGTCTTGATACGAAAGAAAAAGAACCAAAAAGAAAGAATCAAGGCTGCGTTTTTCCGGCTACTCCGGTGCTTCCTCCGGCTAAAGGGCAGAAACTCGCTACGCTCAAACAGTCTGCCCTTCTTAACGCCGAAGGAAACACCTGCGCTTGACGCCGGAAAAACGAGGCCGGGGACCCCGTGCGGCGTGGCGGCCTTTGGTATACGGAAGATTGCATTGTTTTAAAGGATGTATAGCATGAAACTTTGCTGAATAAGAGGTTTTAGTTCTGCAGTGTGGAAGGATTTATAGTATAGAATACTTTTCTAAATAAGAGATTTTGCAGCATGAAGAACTTCCAGCATAAAAAGCACATTATCTAAAGAACTTTGCATATTACAAATGCTACTAATAAAAATGCTTTGCTATAAAAAGCCGCAGACGTTATACGACTGAATATAGCAAAGCTGAACAATATATAATAGAGATATAGAATACGATATAATAGAGATAGTAGAGATAGAAAAATAGAAAGATACAGAGAGTTCCTTTCCTAATACCCCTCACGAACATTATACAGCGGACCAGCCGGCGGCTTTCCCCGGCCTACTTTTTTCTCCGTCAAGCGAGCGCCCGTAACGTAGCGTTAAGAAGGGCAGACTGTTTGAGCGTAGCGAGTTTCTGCCCTTTAGCGAAGTGAAGGAAGCGAGTAGGAGAAAAAAGTCAGCCTTGAATTTTTCTTTGCTTCTTTCTTTTGTTTCAAGACAAAAGAAAGATGATTACGAGAAAGATGATTTACGTGTACGAACACGAAAGGAATTACGGAAATATATCCGTAATTCCTTTCTTTTTTCCTACCGAATCCCAATCTTATTTATTACTTTTGCGGCAAATTTATGAAACCATTATTTTATATAGCATGGCAAATGTAATAAAGTTACGTAAAGGCCTTGACATAAACCTGAAAGGAAAAGCTGCTGAAACGTACGCAACAGTAAAAGAACCGGGATTCTACGCACTTGTACCCGATGACTTTCCTGGAGTGACGCCTAAGGTAGTTGTGAAAGAGCAGGAATATGTAATGGCTGGTGGACCCTTGTTTATCGACAAGTATCATCCTGAAGTGAAATTTGTTTCGCCGGTGAGCGGCGTGGTGACGAGTGTAGAACGTGGTGCTCGTCGTAAGGTATTGAACATCGTAGTAGAAGCTGCTGCAGAGCAGGACTATGAAGATTTTGGGAAAAAGAATGTTGCTTCGATGGATGCTGAAGCTGTGAAATCCGCTCTGTTAGAAGCCGGACTTTTCGCGTTTATCAAACAGCGTCCTTATGACATCATTGCAGATCCGACGGTAACCCCGAAAGGAATCTTCATCTCCGCATTCGATACCAATCCATTGGCTCCGGATTTCGAGTTCGCCCTCAAAGGCGAAGAAGCAAACTTCCAGACAGGGCTTGATGCTCTTGCCAAACTGGCAAAAACCTACCTGAACATCAGTGTGAAACAGAACGCTGCTGCACTGACACAGGCTAAGAACGTTACAATCACCGCATTCGACGGACCGAACCCTGCAGGTAATGTAGGCGTTCAGATCAACCACCTCGACCCCGTATCCAAGGGCGAAACGGTATGGACTATTGATCCGCAAGCCGTAATCTTCATCGGTCGCCTCTTCAATACAGGCCATGTAGATTTCACCCGTACAGTAGCTGTGACAGGTTCCGAAGTGTTGAAACCTGCATACTGCAAACTACAGGTAGGCGCATTGCTCACCAACGTGTTTGCCGGCAATGTAACAAAAGACAAAGATTTACGCTACATCAGCGGTAACGTGCTGACAGGAAAGCAAGTATCCCCGAACGGATTCTTGGGCGCATTCCATAGCCAACTGACTGTTATCCCCGAAGGTGACGACATTCACGAAATGCTTGGATGGATCATGCCGCGTTTCAACCAGTTCAGTGCCAATCGTTCTTATTTCAGCTGGTTGATGGGTAAGAAGGAATATACGTTGGATGCCCGTATCAAAGGTGGCGAACGTCACATGATTATGTCGGGTGAATACGATAGAGTATTCCCAATGGACATTCTACCCGAATATCTGATTAAAGCAATTATCGCCGGTGACATCGACCGTATGGAAGCACTCGGCATCTATGAAGTAGCTCCCGAAGACTTCGCCCTTTGCGAATTCGTCTGCTCTTCAAAGATGGAACTGCAACGCATCGTTCGTGTCGGACTCGATATGCTCCGTTCAGAAATGGCGTAATCGAATAAGAGATTAAATAATAAAAATTAAAATAAGCGATAGTTGAAATCTTGCGAAACGGCTCTCTGTGGATACAGCATAAACCCAGCACAGCCAATTTTCAACTCTCAACTTTCAATTTTCAATTAAATAAATGAAAGCGTTAAGAAATTATCTCGATAAGATAAAGCCGAACTTTGAGGAGGGCGGCAAATTCCACGCATTCCAGTCGGTGTTTGACGGCTTCGAAACATTCCTGTTCGTGCCCAGCAAGACTGCGAAAACGGGAACGCACATACATGACGCAATCGATAGCAAGCGCATCATGTCGATTGTGGTTATTTCGTTAATACCGGCTTTGCTGTTCGGTATGTACAACGTAGGTTACCAGCATTTCACTCACACAGGTGCTACTGGCAGCTTCATCGAAATGTTTATCTACGGATTCCTGGCAGTACTGCCTAAAATAATCGTATCATACGTAGTAGGTCTTGGCATTGAGTTCGTCGTAGCTCAATGGAAGAAAGAAGAAATCCAGGAAGGATTCCTTGTTTCCGGTATCTTGATCCCGATGATCGTTCCGGTAGACTGTCCGCTGTGGATTCTTGCCGTAGCTACTGCATTCTCTGTTATCTTTGCAAAAGAAGTATTCGGTGGTACAGGTATGAACGTATTCAACGTTGCGTTGATTACTCGTGCATTCCTGTTCTTCGCATACCCGACCAAGATGTCCGGTGATGCTGTTTGGGTGTCAGGAGACAGCATCTTCGGTTTAGGACAAAGCGTAGACGGACTCACCGTTGCCACTCCGCTGGGACAAGCTGCTACAACAGGTAGTGTTCCTGCGTTCAACATGGATATGATTACAGGTCTGATTCCGGGTTCTATTGGTGAAACCAGCGTAATCGCTATCCTGATTGGTGCCGTTATCCTGCTTTGGACAGGTGTTGCAAGCTGGAAGACAATGATTTCCGTATTCGTCGGTGGCGCATTCATGGCATGGGTATTCAACTCAATCGGCATGGAAAACAACACAATGGCTCAAATGCCTTGGTACGAACATCTCGTTCTTGGTGGTTTCTGCTTCGGTGCCGTATTTATGGCTACTGACCCTGTGACTTCCGCACGTACAGAAAGAGGTAAATATATCTTCGGATTCCTGATCGGTGTGATGGCTATCGTTATCCGCGTACTGAATCCGGGTTATCCGGAAGGTATGATGCTTGCCATCCTGCTGATGAACATCTTCGCTCCGCTGATTGACTACTGTGTAGTACAAAGCAATATCAGCCGTCGCGAGAAACGCACTATCAAGTCTAACCAATAAATACCGAAAGAAAATGAATACGAATAGTAATAGTTATACTATCATTTATGCTTCGGTAATGGTTATTATCGTAGCATTCCTGCTGGCATTCGTTAGTTCTTCACTGAAATCTACACAAGACAAGAATGTGCAGTTGGACACTAAGAAACAAATCCTCGCTGCATTGAACATTAAGAATGTGGAAGATGCGGATGCTGAATATCAGAAATATGTGAAAGGGGATATGCTGATGAACGTAGACGGTACGCTGACCGAAAATACGGGCGAATTTGCTACCAACTACGAGAAAGAAGCAAAAGAACAACAACGTCTGCACGTGTTTGTATGCGAAGTGGACGGTCAGACTAAATATGTAGTTCCTGTTTACGGTGCCGGTCTTTGGGGCGCTATCTGGGGATACGTTGCACTGAACGAAGATAAAGATACCGTTTACGGTACTTACTTCTCACACGCTAGTGAAACTCCGGGTCTGGGTGCTGAAATTGCAACCGACCATTTCCAAAATGAATTTGTAGGTAAGAAGACTTTGGAAAATGGAGCTATCACTTTGGGAGTCGTAAAAAATGGCAAGGTAGAGAAACCTGATTACCAAGTGGATGGTATCTCCGGTGGTACAATCACTTCAGTAGGTGTAGATGCCATGTTGAAGTCTTGCCTGAATAGTTACTTGAGTTTTTTAACTAAATAATAAGGAGGAGAAAGATAGAATATGGGACAACTGTTTTCAAAGAAAAATAAAGAAGTATTCTCTGCTCCGCTGGGAATTGATAATCCGGTAACCGTACAGGTGCTCGGTATCTGTTCTGCACTTGCTGTTACCGCAAAGCTGGAGCCTGCCATCGTGATGGGACTTTCAGTAACGGTGATTACTGCATTTGCCAACGTTGTTATTTCACTGTTGCGTAAGACTATTCCTAACCGCATCCGCATCATCGTCCAGTTGGTTGTGGTAGCTGCTTTGGTAACTATCGTAAGTGAAATCCTGAAAGCGTTTGCTTACGACGTAAGCGTACAGCTCTCTGTTTATGTAGGTTTGATTATCACCAACTGTATCTTGATGGGACGTCTGGAAGCATTTGCCATGCAGAACGGTCCTTGGGAGTCTTTCTTGGATGGTGTAGGTAATGGTTTAGGCTATGCCAAGATTCTGATTATCGTTGCTTTCTTCCGCGAACTGTTTGGCTCGGGAACATTGCTTGGTTTCAATATCCTGAATTATGAACCGATTCAAAATATCGGATACGTAAACAACGGCTTGATGTTGATGCCGCCGATGGCATTGATTATCGTAGCATGCATTATCTGGTATCAACGTGCACGTCATAAAGAATTGCAAGAACAAAGTAATTAATTATTTCTGATTTCTGAATTATGATTTATGTCTAGCTTTATAGTCATAGTCGCATGATAAGTCTGCTGAATCATAAATTATAAATCATAAATCATAAATCAAAAAGAATTATGGAACATTTATTAAGTTTATTCGTCCGCTCTATCTTTGTGGACAACATGATATTCGCATTCTTCTTGGGTATGTGTTCATACTTGGCTGTTTCGAAGAATGTGAAGACTGCCGTAGGACTGGGTATCGCCGTGACTTTCGTGTTGCTGGTGACGCTTCCGGTCAACTACCTGTTGCAAACTAAGGTGCTGGCTGCCAATGCTATCATTGAAGGTGTCGACCTTAGCTTCTTGAGTTTTATTCTTTTCATTGCCGTAATTGCCGGTATCGTGCAATTGGTGGAGATGGTGGTAGAACGCTTCACTCCGTCACTGTACGCTTCGCTGGGTATCTTCCTGCCGTTGATTGCTGTTAACTGTGCGATCATGGGTGCCTCTCTGTTTATGCAACAACGTATCAATCTGGGTCCGAGTGATCCGAAATACATTGGTGATATTTGGGATGCCCTTTCTTATGCATTAGGCTCTGGTATCGGTTGGTTGCTGGCTATCGTAGGTCTGGCTGCTATCCGCGAGAAAATGGCTTACTCTGACGTACCTGCTCCATTGAAGGGCTTGGGTATCACATTTATCACAGTAGGTCTGATGGCAATCGCATTTATGTGTTTCTCTGGTTTGAACATCTAAAAAGAAAGGAATAAGACAATGGATATGAATTTAATATTAGCGAGCATTGGGGTATTCCTTGTGGTTATTCTGTTGCTTGTTGTAATCTTGTTGGTTGCTAAGAATTTCCTGGTACCATCAGGAAACGTAAAACTGACAATCAACGGCGAAAAGGAATTGGAAGTGGCTTCCGGTTCTACTTTGTTGAATACGCTGTCTGTAAATGGGATATTCCTGTCATCTGCTTGTGGTGGTAAGGGATCTTGCGGACAGTGCAAATGCCAAGTACTCGAAGGAGGCGGCGAAATCCTGCCTTCTGAGGTTCCTCACTTCAGTCGCAAACAGCAGCAAGACCACTGGCGCCTGGGCTGTCAGGTGAAAGTGAAAGGCGATATGTCAATCAAGATTGACGAATCTGTACTTGGCGTGAAAGAGTGGGAGTGCGAAGTAATCTCCAACAAGAACGTGGCTACATTTATCAAAGAGTTCATCGTTGCTCTGCCTAAAGGCGAACACATGGACTTTATCCCGGGTTCTTACGCACAGATTAAGATTCCTAAATTCTCAATGGACTATGACAAGGACATTGACAAGAGCTTGATTGGTGATGAATATCTTCCTGCATGGGAGAAATTCGGTTTGCTGGGTTTGAAGTGTAAGAACGACGAGGAGACAATCCGTGCTTACTCTATGGCCAACTATCCTGCCGAAGGTGACCGTATCATGTTGACAGTACGTATCGCTACTCCGCCGTTCAAACCGAAAGAACAAGGTCCTGGATTTATGGACGTAATGCCGGGTATCGCTTCTTCTTATATCTTTACTCTTAAACCGGGTGACAAGGTAATAATGAGCGGTCCTTACGGAGACTTCCACCCAATCTTCGATTCTAAGAAGGAAATGATGTGGATTGGTGGTGGTGCCGGTATGGCTCCATTACGTGCGCAAATCATGCACTTGACCAAGACATTGCATACTACTGACCGTAAGATGTCTTACTTCTACGGTGCCCGTGCGCTGAACGAAGTGTTCTATCTGGAAGATTTCCTGCAAATTGAAAAGGACTTCCCGAATTTCACTTTCCATTTGGCTCTCGACCGTCCGGACCCTGCTGCTGATGCTGCAGGCGTGAAGTACACTCCGGGATTTGTTCACAACGTAATTTACGAAACTTACCTGAAGAATCACGAAGCTCCTGAAGATATTGAATACTACATGTGTGGTCCTGGTCCGATGTCGAAAGCTGTTGAGAAGATGCTCGACGATCTTGGCGTTCCGGCACAGAACCTGATGTTCGACAACTTCGGAGGATAATTCGCAGAAGAGAACAAACCGGTCGGAACAATGACCGGAAAGGTTACATAAACACAGAGCGGGAAATCTGAAAAGCAGTAATGCTTCTTCGATTTCCCGCTTTTTTTTACTATTATCTCATAATGTCTTTCCGTTATGGTTTGTATCTATTTTATGTCTGTTTTAAAGATAGTTCTCCTTTTTTATCCGTACTTATCTATTATATTCGTATATTTGGCTACACAATAGAATTATTAAAGTACAATAGGTTATGGAATATCATCGTATATCTTTTATTCACAATGATACAGAGTATTCATTTGTCAAAGCTATGAGTTCAAGTTTAACGGGATATGCCTTGGTGACAGCTTGTAGGGCAGAAGTAACCATTTACATGAAAGAGAATAATCTGAAAGGTTATTATATATTGACCGGCATGGCTAAAGTTTGATTGCATTTTTATCTCCGTACTCTTTCCTTTTTGTATCTTTGCCCCCATGTTAGAGAAAAATGAAATTATACAGTCGGCTCTCCGCAATTTGAAGATTGAGGAGCTGAATCCGATGCAGGAAGCATCACTTGAACAAGCTACCGGAAGAAAAGACGTTATACTGTTGTCACCGACAGGATCGGGCAAGACATTGGCTTATCTGTTACCTTTACTCCTTACTCTAAAACCGAACGATGACAGCGTGCAGGTTTTGATTCTCGTTCCTTCGCGTGAGCTGGCCTTACAGATAGATTCTGTATTCAAAGCAATGGGGACTTCCTGGAAAACCTGCTGTTGTTACGGTGGGCATCCTATCGCCGAAGAAAAGAAAAGTATATTGGGCAATCATCCTGCTATCATCATTGGTACTCCGGGACGTATCACCGACCATCTGTCTAAAGGAAATTTCAATCCCGAAACCATTGAAACTTTAATTATCGACGAGTTCGACAAATCGTTGGAGTTTGGTTTCCACGATGAAATGGCAGAGATTATCACCCAGCTTCCGGGATTAAAAAAACGTATGTTGCTTTCAGCTACCGATGCCGAAGAGATTCCCGAATTTACAGGATTGAACCGCACAGTTAAGTTGAACTTCCTTTCGGACGATTCTGAAGAACAAGAGTCGCGCTTGAAATTGATGAAGGTGCTTTCGCCTTCCAAAGATAAGATTGATACTTTATATAACCTGCTTTGTACATTGGGGAGCAGTTCGAGCATTGTGTTTTGTAATCATCGGGATGCGGTGGACCGTGTACATCAGTTATTGGCGGATAAAAAACTACTCGCAGAACGTTTTCATGGTGGTATGGAACAGCCGGACCGTGAACGTGCGCTTTACAAGTTCCGTAATGGCAGTTGTCATGTATTGATTTCTACCGATCTGGCTGCTCGTGGACTGGATATTCCGGAAGTCGGACATATTATCCATTATCATTTGCCGGTCAATGAAGAAGCCTTTACGCACCGCAACGGACGAACAGCACGTTGGGATGCGACCGGAACGTCTTATCTGATTCTTCATACCGAAGAGAAACTTCCTTCTTATATCCCGGAAGAAATGGAGATAGTAGTGTTGCCTGAAAACCCTCCCCGGCCTCCGAAATCGCTCTGGGCTACTATATATATAGGTAAAGGAAAGAAGGAGAAACTTAGTCGGATCGATATTGCCGGATTCTTATATAAAAAAGGAAATCTGACTCGCGAAGATGTCGGAGCGATTGATGTCAAAGAACATTATGCTTTCGTTGCCGTTCGCCGAGCTAAGGTGAAGCAACTCCTGAATCTGATTCAAGGAGAGAAAATAAAAGGAATGAAGACTATTATTGAGGAAGCGAAGTAAAACTCTTTTTTTGTAATATAGAACTCTTAAAGTCCTCTTTTATTATTTACAATCGTCCCTATGTTCACTAGTCATTGAGCATAGGGATGATTACATTATTTCCAAAGATGTTTTACTTTTCACTTCATTTCCCTGTTAATCTAAGCTGAATTCACTGTTGTAGTTTATAAATATTCATTTTTATTGCATTAATCTTTTGTTTTATCATCAATATCTCCGGTTCTATTTCAATCTCGACTTTTATCCCATACTTGACATCTATAGATAACAATATGGTGTATATATCCTGTATAAACCAATAAAAAGAAAGGAAAATCTGCTTTAAAACAGTATTTTTATAAGGAAAGATTTGTGCGATGGGAATAAATTCGTAAATTCGCAAGGTCAAAAGACAAAAGTAACGAAATTGTTAAACCAAAAACAAACTTCAAATGAAAAAGCATAATTTCAATGCAGGACCTTCCATTCTTCCGCGTGAGGTGATAGAGGATACAGCGAAGGCTATTTTAGATTTCAACGGCTCTGGTCTCTCTTTGATGGAAATCAGCCACCGTGCCAAAGACTTCCAACCTGTGGTTGACGAAGCAGAGGCATTATTCAAGGAATTACTCAATATTCCCGAAGGCTATTCGGTACTGTTCCTGGGTGGAGGTGCTAGTATGGAGTTCTGCATGGTTCCTTATAACTTCCTGGAAAAAAAAGCTGCTTACCTGAACACTGGTGTGTGGGCTAAGAAAGCAATGAAAGAAGCTAAAGGGTTTGGTGAAGTTGTAGAAGTTGCTTCCTCTGCTGAAGCTACATATACTTATATCCCAAAAGATTACACAATCCCGACAGACGCAGATTATTTTCACATCACTACTAACAACACGATTTACGGTACAGAATTGAAGAAAGACCTCGATTCTCCGGTTCCGATGGTTGCCGATATGTCTTCTGATATTTTCTCACGTCCGATCGACGTTTCTAAATATATCTGTATTTATGGTGGTGCACAAAAGAATCTGGCTCCTGCAGGTGTTACATTCGTTATTGTTAAGAATGATGCTGTAGGTAAGGTTTCTCGTTACATTCCGTCAATGCTGAATTATCAGACACACATTGATAATGGTTCTATGTTCAATACTCCTCCGGTAGTGCCCATCTATGCTGCATTGCTGAACCTTCGTTGGATCAAAGCACAAGGTGGTGTGAAAGAAATGGAACGTCGTGCCATTGAAAAAGCGGATATGTTGTATGCTGAAATCGACCGCAACAAAATGTTCGTGGGTACTGCTGCCAAAGAAGACCGTTCACGCATGAACATCTGTTTCGTGATGGCTCCCGAATACAAAGACCTTGAAGCTGACTTTTTGAAGTTTGCCACTGAAAGAGGTATGGTAGGTATCAAAGGACATCGTTCTGTGGGTGGTTTCCGTGCATCTTGCTACAATGCTTTACCGAAAGAAAGCGTACAAGCTTTGATTGACTGCATGCAGGAATTTGAAAAACTTCATTAATATATTATTTTCACCACAGATTACACGAATTAGCACAGATTCCTAAATTCTATAATCTGTGAAAATCTGCGTAATCTGTGGTGAGTCTTTATAAATAGAATTAAATTATGAAAGTACTTGTAGCTACAGAAAAACCGTTTGCTAAAGTTGCAGTAGACGGTATCCGTAAAGAAATAGAAGCAGCTGGATTCGAGCTTGCTTTACTTGAGAAATATACAGATAAGGCTCAATTGCTGGATGCAGTGAAAGATGCTAATGCTATCATTATCCGTAGTGATATTATTGATGCAGAGGTGCTTGATGCTGCCAAAGAATTGAAAATCGTAGTACGTGCCGGTGCGGGATATGACAACGTTGACCTGGCTGCTGCCACTGCTCACAACGTATGTGTGATGAACACTCCGGGACAAAACTCTAATGCTGTTGCCGAACTTGCTTTGGGTATGATGGTATATGCTGTCCGTAACTTCTATAACGGAACTTCCGGTACAGAATTGATGGGCAAAAAACTGGGTATTCATGCTTATGGAAACGTAGGTCGTAATGTAGCCCGTGTTGCCAAAGGTTTCGGAATGGAAGTGTATGCTTACGACGCATTCTGCCCGAAAGAAGTAATCGAAAAAGATGGTGTGAAAGCACTTGATTCGGCAGAAGAACTGTATAAGACTTGTCAGGTGGTATCTCTTCATATACCGGCAACTGCCGAAACGAAAAATTCTATCAATTATGCTTTGTTGAAAGATATGCCGAAAGGTGCTATGTTGGTAAACACTGCCCGTAAGGAAGTTATCAACGAAGCAGAACTGATTAAATTGATGGAAGAGCGTGCAGACTTCAAATATATCACAGATATTATGCCTGTTGCTAACGCAGAATTTGCAGAGAAATTTGCCGGACGTTATTTCTCAACTCCAAAGAAGATGGGTGCTCAAACTGCTGAAGCAAATATCAATGCCGGTATTGCTGCCGCTCAACAAATTGTAGGCTTCCTGAAAGATGGTTGCGAGAAATTTAGAGTAAACAAATAAGATTCTTTTAGAAATAAGTAGTATATTTGAGCCACAGATTTTCAATAAGTCTGTGGCTTTAATTTTTTACATATAAAATACTAATATCATGGCAATAATTAAACCTTTCAAGGGTATTCGTCCTCCGCAAGACCTCGTAGAACAGGTCGCTTCACGTCCTTATGATGTATTGAATTCAGAAGAAGCCCGCGCAGAAGCGGAAGGTAACGAAAAGTCTCTTTATCATATTATTAAACCGGAAATAGATTTCCCTGTCGGTACGGACGAACACGATGAACAAGTGTATGCTAAAGCTGCCGAGAATTTCCAACTGTTCCAGGACAAAGGTTGGTTGGTGCAGGATAATAAGGAAAATTATTATATCTATGCCCAAACGATGAACGGGAAAACACAATACGGATTGGTAGTTGGCGCATACGTTCCCGATTATATGAATGGGATTATCAAAAAACATGAGCTTACCCGTCGTGACAAGGAAGAAGACCGTATGAAGCATGTCCGTGTGAACAACGCTAACATTGAGCCTGTTTTCTTTGCTTATCCGGATAATGAGAAGTTGGATGTTATTATCAAGAAGTATACGGCAAGCAAGCCTGTTTATGACTTCATCGCTCCGGGGGATGGTTTTGGACATACTTTCTGGATTGTCGATCAAGATGAGGATATTGCTACCATTACTGCTGAATTTGCTAAAATGCCGGCTCTTTATATTGCCGACGGACATCACCGTTCTGCCGCTGCTGCACTGGTGGGAGCAGAGAAAGCAAAGCAAAATCCGAATCATCGGGGTGATGAAGAATATAATTACTTCATGGCTGTTTGCTTCCCTGCAAACCAGCTAACCATCATCGATTATAATCGTGTAGTGAAAGATCTCAATGGTTTGACTCCCGAGCAATTCCTGGCTGCACTTGATAAAAACTTTATAGTAGAAGAGAAGGGTGCGGATATCTATAAACCATCCGGCTTACATAACTTCTCACTCTATCTGGGTGGTAAATGGTACAGTCTGACAGCCAAGACAGGTACATACAATGATAACGACCCTATTGGTGTGCTTGATGTTACCATTTCTTCCAACCTGATTTTGGATGAAATTTTGGGTATAAAGGATTTGCGTTCGGACAAGCGTATTGATTTTGTGGGCGGCATCCGTGGATTGGGAGAACTCAAGAAGCGTGTGGATAGCGGTGAAATGAAAGTGGCTCTGGCTCTTTATCCTGTATCTATGAAACAATTGATGGATATTGCAGATACAGGTAATATCATGCCACCGAAGACAACTTGGTTTGAACCTAAACTTCGTTCGGGGTTGGTAATTCATAAATTGGATTAGGAAATTCTATCGGATGATGCAAAAAAGACGTTGCTGATGTAAGCTATATCAATAAATGTAACACCCGATTAAGATAAAAAAAATAGTGACGGTATATGCCCGGGATGGTGACGGTATCCTTGTGGTATACCGTCACTATTTTTATTGGATAGCGTCACTATCTTGTAGATGAAAATCTGCCAACAAAGATTTTTATATTCCCAGCTACATCTCATTGGTAAGTGGAACATTAATATTTCCAAACGATAGATTGACTTTTCTTATTAAAGCCGTATCTTTGCAGCATGACTGCTGAAGATACTTATAAAACCATCATTGAACCTTCCGAAGGTATTTATACGGAAAAACGAAGCAAGTTCATTGCTATAGCCCTTCCTGTGCGTACTCTCGATGAGATAAAAATACATCTTGAAACGTATCAGAAAAAGTATTATGACGCACGACACGTATGTTATGCCTATATGTTGGGAGCTGCACGAAAGGATTTCCGTGCCAATGACAATGGAGAACCTTCCGGAACAGCGGGAAAACCCATTCTCGGACAGATAAATTCAAATGAACTGACGGATATCCTGATTGTAGTAGTTCGTTATTTTGGAGGAATCAAGTTAGGGACAAGCGGATTGATCGTGGCTTACAAGGCTGCCGCTGCTGAAGCTATTGCTGCCGCTACAATTATAGAAAAGACAGTAGATGAAGACGTGACGGTAATGTTTGAATATCCTTTCATGAATGACGTGATGCGCATTGTGAAAGAGGAGGAACCAGAAATTCTCAATCAGTCGTATGACATGGATTGTAGTATGACGTTACGTATTCGTCGTTCGATGATGCCTAAATTGCGTGCTCGTTTGGAAAAGGTGGAGACAGCTCGTATTCTTGATGATGAGAATGTATTGTAAGTAAGATATTTAAAATATTGCATGAGAAATAAATATCATATAATTTTCAATTTGTTTTTAAGCTTCTTTGCTTTGATAAGCGTTCAGACGCAAGTACAAGCACAGGAGACTCAAAAGCTCGCTCCTAATAATATCCCTGTTCCGTGGTATTCGCAGAAAATCACGGGATGTCCTTACTCGCATTGTTCTCTGGCTTCTTCGTTAATGGTCTTTGACTACTTTAAAGGCATGACGACCGATACACAACGTACAGCTCAGGATGCAGAAAAGAAACTGATTGAGTATCAGCGCAACTACTTTCTGAAAAAAACTGCCCCCTTCCGTCGTCGTACATCGATAGGGCAGGGAGGATATTATTCTTTTGAAATTGATTCTTTGACACGTTATTATGAAAATATGATAAGTGCCGAACATTTTCAGCAGAAAGATTACCGGATATTGAAAGATTATATTGATCGTGGTATACCTGTGCTTGTGAATGTGAGATATACAGGAGCAGTTCGTGGTTTGCGTCCCGGTCCGAGAGGGCACTGGATGGTACTTCGTGGCATTGACGATAAACATGTGTGGGTAAATGACCCCGGACGTTCGCCGGAGATGCGGAGTAAAGGAGAAAATATCTGCTATCCAATAAAGAAACAGCCGGGCAATCCTTCCTATTTTGATGGTTGCTGGACGGGACGATTTATCATAGTCACTCCTAAAGAATGGATTCGAAATTCCCTGTTTGCACAAGTAGGCAAGCTTCCTCCTTTGGAGGAGGTAACTCATATAGTACCTCCTGTTGCGTTGCCTGCAACCTTACCGCAGGTTATTAATCAGTAAGCAATTCATTGTGAAGATAGAAATTTCTTAGTGAAATTAGGATAAAAAGAACATTAGTAAAATAAAGAAGAACAAAGATATATGGCATTCGAAGCAACCAAAAAAGAATGGTGCGAACTCTATTCTTTCTTTCGTCTCCTGGCAGACGGAAAAGTAGTGCTAGGCACAGCAGACGCAAAGGCGGGAGAAACATCTTGGCCTATTGCAATGATTCAACGGGAAGAACATGATGGAACACGTCAATATTATATTGAGGAAGATGCGATTCGTATAGAAGCAGAGAGCGGAACTAAATTCATGCCTCGCGAAGACTTTGGTATTGTAGCTGATTTGATATTGCGGGCTGTGAAATCTTCTTCGGAAGATGACGTAACCTCTCCGGAAGGAGTAGAAGAGTTTTTAGATGAAGCAGCCATTTTCGATTTGGAAGCAAAAACAGAAGATCGTACTGATTTCTCCATTGCATTTTGGCATCCGGAAGCTCCGTTGAGAGGTTTTAATGTTCGTTCACGGTTGGGTGTAATGAATCCGTTACTGGGCGGAGGACGTGCTGCAAATCTAAAACTGGAACAGAGTGGAGTCAAATTTGCCTCTCCCACAGTGAATAAAATCAATGCTTTGCCTGAATCTCCCAATGAGGTTGCCGAGCGAATGATGATGATCGAACGATTGGGCGGTGTACTTAAATATTCTGATGTAGCCGACCGGGTATTCCGTAGCAATCTTCTAATGATTGACTTGCATTTTCCACGTGTCTTGACAGAAATGGTTCGTATTATGCATTTGGATGGTATCTCTCGTATTAGCGAGCTGACAGAAGTTATCAAACAAATGAATCCGTTAAAGATTAAAGATGAACTGATAAACAAGCACAAGTTTTATGAGTTTAAGATGAAGCAGTTCTTGATGGCATTAGCTTTAGGTATGCGTCCCGCAAAGATTTATAATGGATTGGATTCGGCTGTGGAAGGTATTCTGTTGGTGGGCGGAAGTGGAGAGGTGCTCTGTTATCATAAATCAGAAAAGCAAGTAATGGAAGACTTTTTGTTTCAAAATACCCGTTTGGAAAAAGGATCTTTGGAGAAGGATAAATACGGATTTTTGGAGAGAGAGAATGGAGTCTATTATTTCAAACTGAATGCAAAGATTGGGCTAGTTAAAAGGTAAATGATAAATTAGAATTCTGTGGTGAAATTTTGATTCGATATATATAAAAAACTTGTTATCCATGAAAACGAATGAAGTTTTAGAGAACATTAAAGCACGTCGTAGTGTACGGGCTTATACTAGTCAGCAAGTTTCAGAAGAAGATTTGCAGGCTATTCTGGAAACTGCAACTTATGCACCCAGTGGAATGCATTTGGAAACATGGCACTTTACTGCTATTCAAAATGTAGATAAATTGACAGAACTGAATGAGCGCATTAAAGGAGCTTTTGCAAAAAGCGATGATTCCCGTTTGCAAGAGCGTGGGCATAGCAAGACCTATTGTTGTTATTATCATGCTCCGACTTTGGTGATTGTATCCAATGAACCTACACAATGGTGGGCTGGTATGGATTGTGCTTGTGCAATAGAAAATATGTTTCTGGCTGCCCATTCTTTAGGAATCGGCTCTTGCTGGATCAACCAGTTGGGCACAACGTGTGATGATCCTGAAGTTCGTGAATATATTACCTCTTTAGGTGTTCCTGCCAATCATAAAGTCTATGGTTGCGTAGCTTTGGGGTATGCTGATTCGAAGAGTCCGATGAAAGAGAAAAAGGTGAAGGCTGATACGGTAACGATTGTCAAGTAGAAAAAATATTCAGAATTGTAGTTGGATTTACATTCCATATCACAAAATATGAGCCTTGGGGATAATTGATGCATCTCTAGGGCTTTTGTTTATTCAGTCTTGGGCTGATAAAAATAATCCCAGGGCTCACATTCATTGAGCCCCGGGATTATTTCTTATTGAGATGCTTCTAAAAATCTTTTCTAATGAATTGATTTCTATAATAAATCACCTTTATTCAAAAGTGCCATAACGAGTTGGTAGTAACTTACGGTCTCCCAATGTGTTATCTACACGAGCTACATTGACCCAGAATTTGTTATCACGTACACTTTCTATCGGATAAGCCGCTTTTTCGCGTGTGTACGAATGTTCCCAACGATCACTAACAATCTCGTATTCCGGATGCGGAGCATTAATCAACACATTATCATCCTTATCAGCTTCGCCATTCTTCACTTCCTGAATCTCCTTCCAGATATTCAGCATGACATCTACGAAATTGTCCAGTTCTGCCAAACTCTCGCTTTCTGTCGGTTCAATCATCAATGTACCGTGAACAGGGAAGGAGAGGGTAGGAGCATGATAACCATAGTCCATCAAACGTTTGGCAATATCATTTTCCGAGATGCCTGCTTCTTCATGTACTTTCCTACACTCCAGAATCATCTCGTGTCCTACGAAACCATTGGCTCCCCGATAGACAACTCCATACGTATCTTTCAGACAAGTAGCCAGATAATTAGCATTCAGGATGGCGATCTTAGTAGCCTGCGTCAATCCCTCTGCACCCATCATGCGGATATATCCATACGTGATAGGCAAAATACCTGCACTACCGAATGGGGCAGCTGATACTTGATTCTGCGAATTGCCGAAGATTCCATGTCCGGGAAGGAAAGGAACCAGATGTTCGGCCACACAGATAGGACCTACTCCCGGACCTCCGCCACCATGAGGGGAAGCGAATGTTTTATGAAGATTCAAGTGGCAGACATCTGCACCGATGAATCCCGGATTGGTCAATCCCACTTGGGCATTCATATTGGCTCCATCCATATATACTTGTGCGCCACAGGCATGAATGATGTCGCAAATTTCCTTTATTTCTGTTTCGAAGATACCATGTGTAGAAGGATAAGTAATCATCAGCGCTGCCAATTCATCCTTATTTTCTTCAGCCTTGGCACGCAGGTCATCCATTTCTACATTTCCTTGTTCGTCGCATGCACAGGTGACAGTCACAAATCCGGCCTGTATAGCTGACGCAGGATTTGTTCCGTGAGCTGAAGCCGGAATCAGGACTTTGTTCCGATGTCCCTGACCGATACTTTCGAGATAAGCACGGATTACACGAAGTCCTGCATATTCTCCCGCAGCACCCGAATTGGGTTGCAGGCTCACCCCTGCAAATCCGGTGATAACTTTCAGATCTTCACTTAAATTCTTAATTAATTCCCGATATCCTTCTGCCTGATCTTCCGGAACCAGCGGGTGCATACCCATAAATTCGGGACGACTTAAAGGTAACATTTCCGCAGCTGCATTCAGCTTCATGGTGCATGAACCGAGAGAAATCATCGATTGTGCAAGCGAAATATCTTTGCGATCCAAACGTTTGATATAACGCATCATCTCTGTTTCCGTGTGATATTTGCTGAATACTTCGTGCGTCAGGAAAGGAGTTGTCCGTTTCAAAGCCTTGTCGATATTGCTTTTTTCCGGAATATCGTCTACTTTCTGATAATCTTTTCCGGCAGCGATGGCAAAGATAGAGAGCAATACATTGGCGGCTGCCACATCTGTTGTTTCATCAATACTGAAACCGACATCACCATTTTCATAATAACGCAGATTTACTTCTTTACTAAGCGCTATGGTACGGATTTGTTGTGCCGAAACGTGTTCGGGCAACTCAAAACGTAAGGTATCAAAATATTGAACGTTGACTTGTGTGTATCCACATTTCTTCAGTTGCTTTTCAAGAAATACAGTGATACTGTGAATGCGCGACGCAATTGTAGTGATACCCTCCTGACCGTGGTAAACAGCGTAAAAGCCTGCCATGGTAGCTAATAATGCTTGTGCGGTACAAATGTTTGAAGTAGCTTTTTCCCGTTTGATATGCTGTTCACGTGTCTGCAAAGCCATCCGGTAGCAAGGTTTGCCATATTTATCTTTAGACCATCCGATGATTCGTCCCGGCATATTCCGTTTGTATTCGTCTCTGGTAGCAAAGAAAGCAGCCGACGGACCACCATAGAACATTGGAGTACCCAAACGTTGTGTAGTTCCGAATACAATATCTGCTCCCCATTCTCCCGGAGGAGTCAGCAGGGCAAGACTCAAAATATCGGCGGCGACAGCTACCTTGCAATCTGCGGCATGAGCTTTTTCTGTAAATTCGGAATAATCCTCTGCGTTTCCATTCGAGTTTGGATATTGTAGAACGCAGGCAAACACTTCCGGTGAAGGTTCAAAATCCTTATATTTACCTACACGCAGTTCGATGCCTTGCGGCACAGCGCGTGTAGTCATAACAGCCAATGTTTGTGGGAAGATATTCTCGTCTACAAAGACTACGTTCGCATTGGCTTTCTGTTGCGCACGGGAACGGATGGCATACATCATGCTCACGGCTTCGGCAGCGGCAGTTGCTTCGTCCAGAAGTGAACAGTTGGCAAGTGGCATGGCAGTAAGGTCGCACACGGCTGTCTGAAAATTCATCAACGCTTCCAGGCGTCCTTGCGACACTTCTGTCTGATAAGGAGTGTAAGAAGTGTACCATACCGGGTTTTCGAATACATTCCGCTGGATAACAGCCGGGGTAATCGTGTTGTACCATCCCAAACCGATATACGTAGTATATAGTTTATTTTTATTTGCCAGTTCGGCGATATGTTTTCCAAATTCGTATTCCGTCAGCGGACTAGTCAATGCCAGCGGCTCTTTCAGCCGTATATTGGCGGGAATTGTTTTATCAATCAGTTCGTCCAGTGAGTTCACGCCAATTTTGTGTAGCATCAGGGCTGTGTCTTGTTCATTGATGCCGATGTGACGGCTAGCTAACAAATCGGTTTTCATGTCTTAATGATTTATGATTAATGATTTCTGAATTATGAATTCTGATTTATGCTTTCTTATGTTTTCCCGATTTATAAACCTCAATCAGCCGCAACACCTACTTCATCCGCACGGCAAATCATAAATCATAAATCAGAATTCATAACTCATTAAATCTTCTCTTATCTAAAAAATGGGTTTTCAGCTTTCTCCATTCCGATCGTCGTAGGAGCACCGTGTCCGGGGTAAACGACAGTTTCGTTGGGGAGGACAAACAGACGGCTGCAAATGTGCTCTATCAGTTCATCGAAGTTGCCTCCTGTGAGATCGGCACGGCCGATGCTGCCCTGAAATAGGACGTCGCCGGAGAACATGCAGTTGTCTTCCTTGCAATAGTACACCAAGCTACCGGGTGAATGTCCGGGCACATGTATCGCTTCTAGTTTGGTATGTCCGAAAGTGATAATATCTCCGTCATGCAGGTATTTGCCCAGTGGTACAGGTTCTTCCTGCAACTGAAAACCAAACATTCTGCTTTGTTTCGGTGCTTCGTCAATCCAGTACTCGTCCGCTTTGTTTGCTTCTGCCGATAATCCGAATTCTTTCAGCATGAACGGATTTCCGAAGATATGATCCAGGTGCAAATGAGTATTCAGCAGATGCTTTACATTCAGCTCATTGGTAAGAATGAACTTTTTCAGAGCCTGCTTTTCCTCTTCATAAAAACAGCCGGGATCGATTACGACTGCTTCTTTAGTGTCGTCCCATAATACGTAACAGTTTACGGGAAACATATTAAATTCAAATCTCTTTATTTTCATGGTTTCTTTATGATTTATCATCTATCAGAACATATAGTCTTGTTTAAATCGGAACATATACCACTTTCTTAGTTTGAAAGAACTCTTCTTCGAAATTATCGCTCAAGTTATAAATGACCGTTTTATGCTTGAACGGCATCGTTTCATGTTCCAGCTCGCCACCTTTGAGGCAGATCAGTCCGTTGGGTAATGCATTCTGTTGTTTTGAAGAGATATTCTTTTTGATAATCTTAATCAAATCCGCCAAAGGCATTACGGCACGGCTGACAACAAAGTCGAACGTTCGTTTCTCCTCTTCTGCGCGGGCATGACGGAATGTTACATTTTTCAGTCCGATAGCGTTTGCCACTTCGGTTGCTACCCGTACTTTTTTGCCGATACTGTCCACGAGGTGAAATGTTACTTCGGGAAATAAGATGGCTAAAGGAATACCGGGGAAACCTCCTCCTGTACCCAGGTCCATAATGCTGGTTCCGGGGCGAAATTGGATTGTTTTGGCAATGCCTAACGAATGGAGCACGTGATGCTCATATAAATTCTCGATGTCCTTGCGGGAGATTACGTTGATTTTAGAATTCCAGTCAATGTAGAGGTCGTATAGAGCTGCAAACTGTTTGCGCTGCTCTTCCGTCAGATCAGGAAAATATTTCAGTATGATTTCCACTGTTTGAGTTTTGAGTTATAAGTTTTGAATGATAGATGTGGATGAATATCCTATTCTGTCACACGGGAGTGATAACAATAGGATATTCATTGGTGTTCAGCTTTTTATGAAATTTAATTTTTCAGTTCTCCCAGAATTGGGTTACTGCCTAGTAAATGCTCCATCATAGAAAATGGAATTGTTACCTTTACAGGTCCCATAGAATAAGGAGTGATATCGTATACATTATAATAGAAGGTGATTCCTTCTTTGCTTAGATAGAAATTTTCTGTCGGAGCGATGTCCCCGGTGGAAGCATATCCCATGTCTTCCAATGCTTCGTGAGTGTTCACTTTGTTGTCCGCCATGAGCTGGTTCCAGATCAGGTCGGTCAATGCGTCTTTGTAGTCTCCGACAAAAATATCATCAAGACGGAGCGGGCGCATCAGGGTGAGGTCCATGTTCAGGAAAGTAGCCATGTAAATGCCATGTGCACCTCCGGTATATTCGTTGTAGTCGATACGATATACAAGCAGGTCTTTATCATACAGTTGTACGTGGCTCTCTATACCTTTATAATAAGAATACCAAGCTCCGATGGAAGATTTGTCTTCTTTGTCTTTCTCGTCCTCAGTATACATCGGTTCGAGGTCGCGGCGGTATTCGCTGATATAGTTCTCGGTATATTGCTTTACAACTTCTTCCGGCTTTTCGCCGATGTATTTATCACCGAAGCAGGCCGAAATGAAATAAGAATTCAAACTGTCTTTCAGCATATCATCCGATGATTTTACCGGATAAGCAAAATTTATAATGATATTGCAGGCCGGTTTGGCTGTATCACTGAAGAGGTGTGCTGTCTCATTCACTTGAATGCTATCAAACTGTAACGCACCTGTGTTTTTGTTCATCTTGTCATGACAAGAAAACAAAAAGCCGCTTACCGAAAGTATAATTGCAAGCAGACTGACATATTGTTTTTTCATACCCGTTTTTTCTATAAATTCAACATTTGTTTTATCATTCACTATTGACAAATATAGATGAAATTCGTGAATCGGGCTAATAAAAACAGAAAAATTTGCAGCTATTTATCCTCTAAAACAGGATTGCCGGATACCATCCACACGTCAATGCTTGCAAACTTTAGTGATATCCACGGTGAATCCATCTTCAGCAGGCATAAATTTCCCTTTCATTTTCAGAAATTCGATAAGGGTATCTACGTCCATTTAGAAACTGTAACATATGTGACAAAACTGCATATTATTCATTGGAAGTTGAAAACAACCATTTCGCTATGCGTTCCTATTCTGAAAGGCGGCCCCCAAAGAGACAATCCGGAAGACACGTACACGTGGCTGTTTCCCCATTGACGGTAGCCGTGACTTTGCTCGAATATATAATCAGTCACCCAATTAATAGGCCATACTTGTCCGTGATGTGTATGTCCGCTGAATTGTAAGTCGACGCCGGCAGCTTCTGTTTCTTTCAGGTTGAAGGGTTGATGATCCAGCAAAATGATAGGTTTGCTTTTGTCGACGTTTGTCATCAACTCTTGCAGAGAACGACGTTTGCGGTTGTGATGGTCATCGCGTCCTATCAGTTGTATGCCGTTGGGGAGTGTCACTACTGAATCACGCAAAAGTTGTATTTGAGTATTCTTTATATACCGGATACTTTCATCGATTCCACTAATGTATTCGTGATTACCAAGAACCATGTAGATGCCCATAGGAGCTTTCAACTCGGCCAGTTCTTCCGCCATATTCTCTGTATAAAGAGGTACAACACTGTTATCAATTAAGTCGCCACTAATCAGTATCAAGTCGGGATGCTGTGCATTTATCATTTCCACATACTTCTTCAGTGAGGCTTTTCCTGTGCCGTTTCCCAGATGAACATCGCTTATCGCGACGATTTTAATTGCTTGGGGAGCATTTACATATTGTTTGTTTGTTAAAATGTTGACTATATTGGTTTCCGGATGGTGATAGTTGTACACCCCATATCCCAGCAATCCCAATGTGAACACAAAAGATAGATAAAACCGATATTTGCAGACCACCTTGAATAATCTCAATATATCAAACAATAGCAGGAACAATGCCATGTATAGGGTAAATATCAGCCAACTTGTTCCAATGATGTACATTGAATGGGAGATAAAAACAGGCATTTCCAGGTTACGGGCTAGCATCGTGCCGAAGAAAGATAAGGCACATGTCCAAAATAAAACGGTTAAGAGTATTTTTACTCCAAGCGGTTTTACTTTCAGAGCCTGCGTTGCTCTGATAAATATGTAGGTATTCCCTGCCAGATAAAGAGTGATAATGAGGAGTAGATATGTAAGCATAGCGTTTACTTAAAAAAACAATGAATTTATTCGTGGCAAAGATAGGTTTTATTGTTGAGTAAAAAGAGTTAATAGTGCTGATATGACCCTAAAATAGCCAAATAATGAACGGGAAATATGTCTGCAATGAATTGGTATTCAATATACTGATGATGGAATACGAGGTTATTGGGAGAATAACTGGTAAGAAATGCATGTATATCTATAGTTTTGAATGAGGATTGAATCTTAATTACGAAAATAGATAGGAAAATTTGTTTTTATTCTTATCTTTGTCCTTTGAAATGAAAAGACTGGCCTACATAACAGCACTAATCCTTTCTCTCCTGATTATCTATTCAGGAGGCGGAGTCTCTATTGTGCGTTATTGCTGTGCCCGTTGTGAGACATTGCAGAGTTGCTGTGATACAGGCTGTCCGAAGTGTAAAAAGTCTCATACTTGCGATTCAAAGAAAAACTGCAAAGAAAAAGGTTGTACGGCTACGATTTATAAGCTCGACCTGATGAAGCACTCTACGGAACTGACCGTATCAGTTTTGGCAGTCGATCTTTTATGTGAGCATTTCTGCTATCTGCTGACTCCGACCTATGCGGATAAACCGGTAGAATTTGATAGTCTGACCTCTCCGCCACCTCTCTGCTCGAGGCAGAAGCTGGCGTTATATTCCACCTACATTATTTAGCCACTATTTCTTTCTTATTTAATCCTTTGCTTTCAATAGAACATGAAAGTAAAGCAGCACTGAATGCAACTAAGTTGCATGAGAAATGAATTAATTTTGTATCTCGAAAGTAACTTTAGAAAGAATGAAATATATGATAATAGGACTGTTCCTGTTATTTGCCGGCAATATATATGCGCAAGTACGGGGAACAGTGAAAGATAGTACCGGGGAGGCTATTCCGGGTGCCAATGTGTTCTGGATGAATACAGGACAAGGAGTGACAACGAAAGAGGATGGTAGTTTTTCTATCACTAAACCTTCCAAAAGCCACATGCTGATTGTCAGTTTTATCGGTTTTCAGAACGACACGATTCATGTGAGCAGTAAAAATCAACAACTGGATATTGTGCTTCGTGATGGAGTGGAACTGAATGAAGTAAATATTGTCACTCGTAAACTGGGAACGATGAAATTGCGCAGTAGCGTGATGAACGAAGACATGATAAGCAGTGCCGAATTGAGTAGAGCCGCTTGTTGTAATCTGGGTGAAAGTTTTGTGACGAACCCTTCAGTAGATGTGAGTTATTCCGATGCGGCAACAGGAGCCAAACAAATTAAATTGTTGGGGCTGTCCGGCACTTATGTGCAGATGTTGACGGAAAACATCCCGAATTATCGGGGAGCCGCCGCTCCTTATGGATTGGGATATGTCCCTGGTCCGTGGATGCAGAGTATACAGGTTTCCAAAGGAACATCTTCGGTGAAGAATGGTTATGAAGCCATCACAGGACAGATAAACGTAGAATTTAAGAAACCGCAGTTGCCGGAAGCCGATTGGGTTTCTGCCAATCTTTTTGCAAGCACTACCAACAGGTATGAAGCCAATGCGGACGCTACATTGAAACTTTCCAAACGATGGAGCACTTCTCTGCTGGCACATTACGAAAATGAGACCAAGGCACATGATGGCAACGATGATGGATTTGTGGATATTCCGCAGGTGGAACAATATAATGTGTGGAACCGGTGGGCATATATGGGCGACCATTATGTTTTTCAGGCAGGTATCAAAGCCCTTTCTGAAACACGTACTAGCGGACAGGCCAATCATGGAGGAACAATGCACCCTGGTGATCTGTATAAAGTAGGGATCGATACAGAACGCTATGAATTCTTCACCAAGAATGCCTATATCTTTAATAAGGAGAAGAATACGAACCTGGCTTTGATTCTTTCCACCACTTTACATAATCAGGATGCTACGTATGGACGCAAACTGTATAATGTGGATCAAACCAACGTCTATGCTTCGCTGATGTTTGAAACAGAATTTAATCCGCAGAACAGTTTTTCTGCAGGATTGAGTTTCAATTATGACGCTTATGACCAACATTACCGTTTGGAAAATACAACGGACAATCCTCTCAAAACCTTTGAAAAGGAAGCTGTTCCCGGTGCTTACGTGCAATATACGTTGAACCTGAATGATAAATGGATGGTAATGGCCGGTCTGCGTGGTGATTACAGTAACGAACATGGTTTCTTCGTGACTCCGCGTGCGCATCTTAAGTACAATCCGAATGATTATGTGAATTTCCGTCTTTCTGCCGGAAAAGGGTATCGTACCAATCATGTGTTGGCGGAAAACAACTATCTGCTTTCCAGCAGTCGTAAGGTGGAAATAGCAAAGAACCTGGATATGGAAGAAGCGTGGAACTACGGTGCCAGCGTCTCTACTTATATCCCTATATTCGGCAAAACGCTGAATGTGAATGCAGAATACTATTATACGGATTTCCTGAAACAAGTGATAGTGGATATGGATAGCAACCCCCATGAAGTAGCTTTCTACAATTTGGATGGACGTTCTTATTCGCATGTGTTCCAGGTGGAAGCAAGTTATCCTTTTTTCAAAGGATTCACCCTGACAGGTGCTTACCGGCTCACGGATGCAAAAACGACCTACAAAGGTGAACGAATGGAGAAACCGCTGACCAGCAAATATAAAGGACTACTCACGGCTTCTTACCAAACTCTGCTGGGAATATGGCAGTTTGACGCTACACTGCAACTGAATGGCGGTGGCAGGATGCCTACTCCTTATGAGTTGGGAGACGGACAGTTGTCTTGGGAACGTCGTTATGGCAGTTTTGAACAGTTGAGTTTACAGGTGACCCGTTACTTCCGTCGTTGGTCTATCTACCTAGGAGGCGAGAACCTGACAAATTTCAAACAAAAGAATCCGATTATCGATGCGGCAAATCCCTGGGGGAACAACTTTGATTCTACCATGATTTGGGGACCGGTGCACGGAGCAAAAGGATATATCGGAATACGTTTTAACTTAGCTAGAAATAGTGAGTAAAAGCAGGAAATAGCGAATGAAAGAAACGATCGCATAATAAAGAATATTAATTTTAAACTGATAAGAAAAATGAGAACAAAAAGATGGATGGCCACTTGCGTGGTGGCTCTTTTGAGTGTAACAGCTGTATTGGCAAAAGATATTCGTGTTGTTGTATTTAAAGTGTCGCAGATGCACTGTGAGAAATGCGAAAAGAAAGTAAAGGACAATATGCGTTTTGAGAAAGGGTTGAAGGATATTTCGACCGAAGTAAAAACGAAAATGGTAACTATTACGTATGACGCTGAAAAAACGAATGTAAAGAAGTTGCAGGCAGGGTTTAATAAGTTCAGTTATGAAGCCGAATTTGTAAAAGAAACAAAGAAAGACGATCAGAAGGCTGATAAGAAGTAATTGAACAAATACCTGTATTAGCTTGTTTCTATAAACAAACAAGGGTTCTTCCCCAACTTCTTTTTCGAGAGGAGGGGAAGGCCGTAAACAATAATTATATGGGTAACACAACAAAAAAGGCATTTCCTGTGCTTAATATGCATTGTGCAGGATGTGCCAATAATGTAGAAAGAACAGTAAAAAAATTGCCGGGAGTCATTGAGGCTTCCGTTAATTTTGCTACCAATACATTGACCGTTTCTTATGAGAAAGAGCAGCTGACTTCCGGAGAGATTCGTGCGGCTGTGCTTGCGGCAGGTTATGATTTGATTGTGGAAGAAGCCCACAAAGAAGAACGTCGGGAAGAGGAACAGCATAAGCGTTACACTCGTTTGAAGTGGAAGGTGATTGGTGCGTGGATTTTGGTAGTACCGTTATTGGTATATTCCATGATACTGATGCATGTGCCACATTCTAATGAGATTCAAATGGTGCTTGCTATCCCTGTTATGGTCTTTTTCGGAGGTGGTTTCTTCACCGGAGCCTGGAAACAGGCTAAATTAGGACGGAGCAATATGGATACTTTGGTTGCGCTTAGTACTTCCATTGCTTTTCTGTTCAGTCTGTTCAACACTTTCTTCCCCGAATTCTGGTATGACCGCGGATTGGAACCGCATGTCTATTATGAGGCTTCTGCGGTGATTATCGCTTTCGTCCTTACCGGAAAGTTGATGGAGGAACGTGCCAAAGGAAATACCTCGACAGCCATTCGTAAGTTGATGGGAATGCAGCCTAAAGCGGCTCGTGTTCTGCGCAATGGAGTGGAGGAGGAGATCTTGATTGAAAAACTTCAGGTAGGTGATTTGGTGGTTGTACGCCCGGGAGAGCAAATACCTGTGGACGGTCAGCTTTCCGAAGGCGACTCGTATGTCGATGAAAGTATGATTAGCGGTGAACCGGTTCCGGTAGAAAAGAAGAAAGGTGATAAAGTATTGGCAGGGACGATCAACCAGCGTGGCTCATTTATCATTCGTGCCGCACAGGTAGGCAGTGAAACCGTGCTTGCCCGTATTATCTCTATGGTGCAGGAAGCGCAGGGTAGCAAAGCTCCCGTACAGCGCATTGTCGATCGTATTACGGGGATTTTTGTACCTGTCGTATTGGGCATTGCCATTCTGACATTTGTATTGTGGGTCACCATTGGTGGTAGTGAATATATCTCTTATGGTATTTTGTCGGCTGTTTCTGTTCTTGTCATTGCTTGTCCATGTGCTTTGGGACTTGCTACACCTACTGCATTGATGGTGGGTATAGGCAAAGCTGCCAGCCAGCATATTCTGATTAAAGATGCAGTGGCTTTGGAACAAATGCGCAAAGTAGATGTCGTTGTACTGGATAAAACGGGAACACTGACTGAAGGACATCCTACAGCTACCGGATGGTTATGGGCGCAGTCGCAGGAACCACATTTCAAAGATGTACTTTTAGCTGCGGAAATGAAATCGGAGCATCCGCTTGCCGGCGCTATTGTTTCTGCGCTTCAGGACGAAGAAAAAATAAAACCTGCCGTGTTGGATAGCTTTGAAAGCATTACGGGAAAAGGAATCAAAGCCTCGTATGAGGGACATACTTACTGGGTAGGCAGTCATAAACTCCTGAAAGATTTCAGTGCGACAGTTAGCGATGTGATGGCTGAAATGCTGGTTCACTATGAATCGGACGGTAACGGCATCATTTACTTTGGACGTGAAAACGAATTATTGGCTATCATTGCTGTTTCCGACCCGATAAAGGCTACTTCTGCCGAAGCGGTGAAAGAACTGAAACGTCAAGGGATTGACATCTGTATGCTGACGGGTGACGGGCAACGGACTGCACTAGCCGTTTCTTCCCGTTTAGGAATCGAACGTTTTGTTGCCGACGCTCTACCGGATGATAAGGCCGAATTTGTGCGTGAACTTCAAATGCAGGGAAAGAAGGTTGCGATGGTGGGCGATGGTATCAATGATTCGCAGGCATTGGCATTGGCTGACGTCAGCATTGCCATGGGAAAAGGAACGGATATTGCTATGGACGTGGCTATGGTGACTTTGATGACATCGGACTTGTTGCTGCTTCCTAAAGCCTTCCAGTTGTCAAAGCAGACGGTCAAACTGATTCATCAGAATCTTTTCTGGGCGTTTATTTACAACCTGATCGGTATTCCAATTGCTGCCGGTATCTTGTTCCCGCTGAATGGTTTGTTATTAAATCCGATGCTGGCAAGTGCCGCAATGGCGTTCTCCAGCGTGAGTGTAGTGCTCAATTCGTTGAGCTTGGGAAGAAAATAAGAAACGAACCATAAAAAGACAGGAACCTGTAAGCAGTAAACACTGAATGGTAAGCTGTAATTTATGAACAGTGAACAACAAATAATAGACGGTGAATACTTTGCGGATAATGCGCAATTTATTCACCGTTCATTGTTTTACAACTCACCATTTATGTTTTCTATCGTCCTTCGTATAAATTATCTGTTTCTAAATTCCAATGGCGTCATTCCTACATATCGTCTGAAATACTTGCCAAAGAAAGAGGCACTGGGGAAGTTTAGAGAATACGCGATTTCTTGGATAGTCATATTGGTACCTTTCAGTTTGGCTTTAGCATCCATAATGACAATATATGCAATAGTGTCCAATACACTTTTACCTGTCACTTGTCTTACTGTCGTACTTAAATGTTGAAGAGATATACCTAATTTATCTGCGTAGAACTGTGCACGACGTTCGTTTTTATAATTCTCGGTGATAACATGAATCAGTTCCCGGCAGATTTCTTTTTTTCGATTCGAACTACCGTTTTCACCCGGAAATTTATGATATATCAATCGTATGCTTGTCAGGATGGTCTGAAGAGACAATTCGACCAATTCAGAATCCATTTCGAAGTTCTCATTGCAGCTGGCCCGTGATAATAGAGCAAAATAGTCTTTCAGATAACTGGCTACCTCTTCATTAAGAGGAACCACCGGCTGTTCTATCAGTTTGGGATATGCGTTACCAATATTCTTCATCAGGTTGATTCGTCCGGCGCAATGTGCGGAAAAGCCGGCAAAACAAAGGCATACCTTTTCTGTTCTCTCCCGAAACTGAATGATTGTTCCCGGTAACAGAGTTATCAGGTCATTAGGACGAATCTCGTAATCAAGCAGATTGATGGAGGCTTTCATCGAACCTTCGGTACAGATGGCAACAATACATGCTTGCAACCGGCAAGATTGCTTATAAATATTGAGAATGTCTTCTGTTACATTCGTCCATGCTAATACTTCGGTAGGCAAGTCTACCTGTGGAAAGTCCATTTTCATAGTTGTGTTTGTTATATTGGGCCAACAAATGTACGCATTTTCTTTTTATTTCTTACCTTTGTTTTTATGAAAACATTTTTTATTGATTGGAATTTGATACCATACGCCGAAGCATGGCAACGGCAGACAGAATGGTTTGATAACATTGTCCGGGCAAAAGTTCAGGGCGAGAGTTATGAAAACCGTATTGTGATGTGCGAACATCCCCATGTTTATACATTAGGACGTAGCGGGAAAGAAAATAATATGCTGTTGAGTGATGAACAACTGAAAGCAATTGATGCCACCCTTTATCATATTGATCGGGGAGGGGACATTACTTATCATGGTCCGGGACAACTGGTGTGTTATCCGATAGTAAACCTGGAAGAATTTCAGTTAGGATTGAAAGAGTACGTTCATTTGCTGGAAGAAGCGGTGATTCGGGTATGTGCTTCTTATGGCATTGAGGCCGGACGTTTGGCGAAAGCGACAGGAGTCTGGTTGGAAGGTGATACGCCTCGTGCGCGTAAGATTTGTGCTATCGGAGTGAGGAGCAGCCATTATGTCACGATGCATGGACTGGCTCTGAATGTGAATACCGATTTACGTTATTTCAGTTATATCCACCCTTGCGGATTTATAGATAAAGGCGTCACTTCTCTTCGTCAGGAATTAAAGCACGATGTGCCGATGGACGAAGTGAAGCAACGCCTCGAAGAGGAGCTTAGAAAACTATTCCAACTCCCAGTTGCCAGGTGCGGCGCATAAAGCAATCTTTATCAGCCAAGGCGTATGAGAAGTCTGCACGTATCGGCCAGAAGTTTATTCCGCAGCCTAGGGTGCCGTAGTTGCCTACTCCTTTGTCTTTGTCTCCGAAATGGTATCCCGCACGGACAACACCATATTTCAGGAAATTATATTCGGCTCCTATGCCAGCCTGGAGATGACGGATTTCAGAAGGGAGCAGATAGTTGAAGTCGAGCGCCACCTGCAAACGGTTTTCTATGCTGAATGGCAGGTCGATTGTACCTCCCAATCCTAATCTGGCGGGTAACTTTTGTCCGTCCAGCTTTTTGCCTAAGTTGGCAGCTTGGAAACCAATGCTCCAGGAAGCCATTTCGTCCAATAGAGCCATATTGCGATAGTAGGTCGCGCCGAAGTCCAGACAAACGCTATTCTTGCTGTCTGCGTTTTCCGCGGCTTTGGCTTGCAGGTATCTGAACGTTAATGAAAGAGACAGATTTTTGGCTACATTTCTGAAATAAGCAGCTTCTAAATCCCAGATATGAGGACGGTAATCAAGCACCTTGGGATCTTTGAAATGCCGGAAACCTACAGCAAATCCATGTATGCCTTCCCTTCCGATCCGGTAGAAAAGAGAGGCGCTATGTAGCGCATAATCTTGGTTGATCTTAGCGTATGAATAACTCGCACCCATCACTTCTTGTGAGAAAGCGATGGTAGAAGCATTATGAAAAATAGCTGTACTACCGTTATCGGTGGTAGCTAATCCTGTACCTGCCATACCTGCCGATTGGGCGTCTGGAGTAAGTTCCAGAAAATAGGCGCTTGCCATTTCTTGTGCTCCCAGCAAAGTGGGGAATAAGCACGAGGCGAGAAGGAAATGTTTTACTCGTTTCATAATCAGTTATTTTTAGAGTGAGACATCCGGACAACACGTATGCCTGTCCACGATTTATTGTTGTTTAGCATGTGATTGAGAGGTTCATCGCTGACAACTACTTTTCCCAATGTAGAAGAAGCGTGCAGCAGGTGCAGTTTTCCCTCTTTATATTCTGCTATTCCCACATGAGCAATGTCCAGTCCGGGCATCTTCGTTGTAATAGCAATAATGTCTCCATTCATGATCCAGGGCAATCCGGCTTCCGGCAGTTCGCTTTTCGGCAACCAATGTACGACTTTTCCGGAGATTGCTTTTTCATATTCGGCCATTTGTCGTACATTTTCCGGCGAATCAGCCAATTTTTTATATTGCCTGGGATGGGTAGACATATACGAAAGAGAGATTTTCTGGGTATGCGCACTGTTTTTGGCAGTAATATCGGTGAGGAATCCGTGACGAATTCCGTTTTCTATCCATTCGGAAGTATAATGCAATCGGGAAGGATAACCGTTGATGATGCCGTCCCGATAACGTATTTTTTGCAGATTGTCGGCAAAGGAAGAGCCGAGTGCCTGTGCCAACGTGTATTCTACGAAAGTGAGGCAATCTACGGCATCAGTCCGGATCACTAATGATTCTTCTCCGTCTTGATCTAATGTGTTAGCCACGTATTTAGTTCCCAAGTAAGATTTTCCGATTCGTAACATGGGTTCGGGATTTTCCGAGAATACAACGCCGTCGCGCAACCATTTCTCCAATTCCTGTGTCCATTGTTGCTTATATTTAAAATGATCCTGAAATCCCCAGCCATGTCCTCCGGTAGGATAAACATGGAGAGTTGCCGGAACCTTGTTTTTCTGTAAAGCAAGGTAATAGTTTACTCCGTGGTAAGGTGCTACGGAAGGGTCGTCGGAGGTAAGAGCGATAAATGCTTGTGGAGTATCGGGCGTTACTTGCAATTCGGCGGAAAACTTCTGTATTTGTTCCATTGTTGGATTTTTGCCGAGCAATGCAGTTCTTGTATTTCCTCGGGTGACTTGCATCATCGTAACTACCGGATAAAGTAATATCTGAAAGTCCGGACGTGTTTCCGAATTGTAGTGAGTGGCGAGTGTAGCAGTTAAATGCCCTCCCGCAGAGGCTCCCATTAATCCTACCTTGTAAGGATTAACATTCCATTCTTTGGCATGTTGGCGTACCATGCGAATGGCTTGTTCGGCGTCTGATACGGGGACTTCCCAATGTCCGTTCGGCATCCGGTATTTTAATACTATATAGGTAATACCTTGTCCGCAGAACCAGGGAGCCATATCATACCCCTCTCCATCCATACCCAGTCCACGATACCCGCCTCCGGGACACATGATAATAGCCATTCCATTCGGCTTTTCCGGATGGTAAACCGTCAGGGTGGGATGCGTGACATTCGTGACAAAATGAGGGCGCGTTTCCTGCTCTTCTCCGGTTAGTCCGCTGGAGTTGGGAGCACCGTCGGGCCACAAAGGTAGCTCGACGGGCTGCTGCGCAAATGATATGGCAGTTACAAGCGATACTATAATGGATAATAGTCTCCTCATAATTATTTATTTAACTTTCATTGAAGCCTTTATAAAGTAAAGAATCAATAAGGCATACGCTCCTAATGCCAACACTTCTGACCAAGTATTGTTCAACCATGCCTCATTAACCAGATTGATTCCACCAAAGCGCATCGCGGCACTGATTACTCCCATCAATGCACCTCCGGCAATGAAACCGGATGCCAGTAAAGTTCCTTTTTCACCTCTTTCCGTATTCAGAGATGCATCTTTGCTACGTGTTGTAACAAACCAATTCACTGCTCCACCCACTACCAGCGGCACATTCAGTTCCAATGGAATAAACATACCCAATGCGAAAGCTAATGCAGGAATTTTACAAAGAGTCAGAATAATAGCTAAGACAGCCCCAATACCATATAACAACCAGGGTGCACCTACACCGCTCATTAGTGGTTCGATCACGGCCGCCATCGCATTTGCTTGCGGAGCAGCCAGTGCGCCACTTGTAAATCCGTATGTTTTATTCAGGATAATCATTACACCGCCTACTGTTGCAGCCGATACGATTGTTCCCAAGAACTTCCATGTTTCCTGTTTGGCAGGCGTACTTCCGAGCCAGTAACCAATCTTCAAGTCGGTGATAAAACCTCCTGCCATCGACAGCGCGGTGCATACTACACCACCCATAACCAATGCGGCAACCATGCCCGAAGGACCTTTCAGTCCGACAGCTACCATCACTACGGAAGCCAATATCAGTGTCATCAATGTCATTCCCGAAACCGGATTAGTACCAACAATCGCAATGGCATTAGCTGCTACTGTGGTGAACAGGAAAGAGATGCCGGCAACCAAAACAATGGCTACCAATGTATGCAACAGATTCCCTTGCATGACATCGAGATAGAAGAATAATACGATTAATATCAGTGTGATGATAGAACCGATAGCGATAATCTTCATGGAAAGATCCCGTTGTGTACGGATAATGCTTTTCTCTACGTTCCCTTTACCGCCCATCTCTTTGGCTGCCAGCCCGACAGCGCTCTTGATGATGCTCCAGGAACGGATAATACCGATCACACCCGCCATAGCGATACCACCGATACCGATGCTCTTGGCATAATATTTGAATATTTCTTCCGGACTCATCATACCTACGGTAGAGGTAATTTCCGGATTCCATGCATTCAGTACACTGTCACCCCAGATAGCAGACATTCCCGGAATGATAATCCACCACACAGCCAGTGAACCGGCACAAATGATGGAAGCATATTTCAGTCCGACGATATATCCCAAACCAAGCACAGCGGCACCGGTGTTTACCTTGAATACTAATTTCGCCTTTTCTGCCAGCATTTCTCCGGCACTGCAAACACGGGTGGTAAAGTTCTCGTTCCACCATCCGAATGTCGCTACGATGAAGTCATATAATCCGCCGATCATACCTGCCATCAATAATGGTTTGGCCTGGCTGCCGCCTTTTTCTCCGGAAATCAACACTTGTGTAGTGGCTGTTGCTTCCGGGAAAGGATATTTTCCATGCATGTCGCTGACGAAGTATTTACGGAAAGGAATCAGGAATAGAATACCTAATACGCCACCCAATAAAGAGCTGATGAATACCTGCATGAAGGTAACCGTCATCTCGGGATATTTAGCTTGGAGAATATAAAGAGCGGGGAGGGTGAAGATCGCTCCGGCAACGATTACTCCGGAACAAGCTCCGATAGACTGGATAATCACATTTTCGCCCAACGCATTTTTTCTTTTGGCAGCTCCGGAAACTCCTACGGCAATGATCGCAATTGGAATAGCTGCTTCAAATACCTGTCCGACCTTCAACCCCAGATAGGCAGCGGCGGCCGAAAAAAGGATTGCCATGGCAATACCCCATGCTACTGACCAGATATTAACTTCCGGATAATTTTTAGAGGGACCCATCAACGGGTTGTACACTTCCCCGGGTTTCAACTCTCTGAACGCATTCTCGGGTAACCCGGTGAATTTGTCTTCTTCTTGTTTCATAGTTTTTATAATTTGCTAATGTGTTAATTTACATTTCCGTCCTCAAAGTAAACAAAAAAAAAGGAGAACCGAAAGATTCTCCTTTATGTAATAGTCTATTTTTTCCTACTTTGCATCTTTTGCTGTCATATCGCCTTCGATATACAATCTTACCATCTCTGTTTTGGCGTTGGTACGCAAGGTGATTGATTTTTTGAAATGTCCCGGATATTTGCCTGTTCCGTTATAAGTCACCTTGATTGTTCCCTTTTTGCCCGGCATGATGGGCTCCTTTGTATATTCGGGTACTGTACATCCGCAAGAGGCTACAGCCTGATGGATCACCAGCGGGGCATCGCCGATATTAGTAAAGGTAAATGTGCAACTGACAACCGGGCTGTTTTCAGAAAACTTACCGAAATCGTGAGTTGTTTTGTCAAACTTGATATCTGCATTTGTTTGTGCAAATGCAAAGCTTACGCCCATTACTAACAGGGTCATTAAAAAAAGTATCTTTTTCATTTTTCCTTCTCTTTTTGATTACAAACGACAAAAATAATGCTTTTCCCCTAAAATATACTTTATGGAGTGCGAAATAGTATTAAATGATTCTCTTTTGCTATTTTGAGAGCTGGAATCCGAGCATCATTCCATCGTAATTTTCGGCCAGTGAACTAACTGTTTTCAGTGCGGTACTGCTACTTTTGCTACCGATGAAAGCCATTAATTTCAACAGTTTGTCCGAGTTGAACAGTAACTCCAGTGAGCTGGAACTGCAATTTACTTTAGCGTGCAGATTCAGAAGTTTCAAATACTTCAAATCAACTTGTTTGGTTGAAGCATTGTAGGAGTAAGTGCCTTTCAATGTTTTCTTGCCCACCGTGCTGGTGAAAGTACTGTCGGCATTGAAAGTGAAACTCATCTGGCCGTCTTTAATACCTATTTTGCTTAATTGTTCGTTCAGCTTATTTTCAGCCATAGTGGCTGCGGCAGCTCCGCCTGCTTTCATTAGTAAGTTATCCGATTCGAACTCTACCGCCGAACCTTTGTAGCTCCATGTTCCGGTCATGTCGATAGATTCGGTGGTTCCGGTGATGGCATTTACTACTTTTGAAATGTTGTCCTTATTTAATAAGTCGGACCATGATTGCGCCTGGCTGTTAGTTGCCATTAGCATAAATACTGCTATAAAGGCAATAGGTAAAAAACTCTTTTTCATTTTCATTCTTCTTTCATTTAACATTGAGATCCTTGTTTATGTTTTCTATGTAGTTGAGTATATCAACACGTCCTGTGCGGTCTTCCGAGGAAGATACGAAGTGAGGAGGGAGCTCTTCCCATTGTTTGCCCAACTCACGTAAATAGGCATTGATATTCATTTTTAAACGTCCACCTTTTAGCTTGTCGGCTTTGGTAAAGATGATAGAGAAGGGGATACCGTTCTCGCCCAGCCATTCCATAAACTCGAGGTCTATTTTTTGAGGTTCCAGCCGGCTGTCTATCAGGACAAAGAGGTTGGTCATTTGTTCCCGTTCCAAGATATAATCTTCGATTATGGTGCGTATCTGGTCTTTCCCTTTTTGTCCGCGTCGGGCATAGCCATATCCCGGAAGGTCGACGAGATACCAATTCTTATTGATAAGGAAGTGGTTGATTAACATCGTTTTTCCCGGAGTAGAAGAGGTCATGGCCAGACCTTTACGGCTGGTCAACATATTGATAAGACTCGATTTTCCCACATTCGAACGGCCTATAAAGGCATATTCCGGGAAAATGCCGGCCGGGCATTTCTTCACGTCCGTATTGCTAATCACAAATTCAGCACTTGTTATTTCCATTTTCTTGTCATTTATTTCTTTGTAACATCGTTTTTCCCTTTTTTAGACATGCAGATTAACCCCGCAAAGGTAAGCGTTCCATTTAACATTAGCAATTCATAACCGAATTTATATCCGGTTTCTTTTCCAATCCACCAGTCGGCAAGATAGCAGAGCAGGGGTGAAAAGATGGCTATGAGAGGAACCCACCGGTCGTTCGTTTGTCTGCGTGTAAAAAGTCCGAAAGCAAACATTCCGAGCAGGGGGCCGTATGTGTAGGAGGCGATGATATATATGGCGTCAATAACACTCTTATTATTGAGTATTTCTACCAGGCAGATGAAGAATGCCAATAAGACTGATAACGATAAATGCACTTTGCCTCTTTTGCGACGTGCCGTTTCTTCTGTGTCTTTTTCCGTATTCAGCAGGTCTACGCATACACTGGTTGTCATGGCTGTCAGGGCGGAATCCGAGTTGCTGAAAGCTGCTGCGATAATGCCGATTGTAAAAAGTACCAATACGGATTGTCCCAGATAACCTTGGGCTGCAAACATGGGCAGTATATCATCATTCATGGCTGGCAGTTCGAGTTGCATCTGTCCCGCTAGCGCTATCAATAGAATTCCCAAGCATAGAAAAAGGAAATTTAGCGGAATGAATGAGAAACCGTAGCAGTACATGTTTTTTTGTGCTTCCCGGAGGTTCCGGCAAGAAAGATTCTTTTGCATCATATCCTGATCCAGTCCGGTCATTACGATGACGATGAAGATACCACTGAAAAACTGTTTGAAGAAGTTCTGTCGGGATATCCAGTCGTCAAATACAAAAATACGGCTGTGTTCGCTGTTTTGGATTGTTTGCACAATGCCGCTGAAATTAAGGTCTAATCTTTGGATCGTAAAATAGATGATAAAAATCAGAGCGGCAATCAGGCAAAATGTTTGTAAGGTATCTGTCCACACGATGGTCTTTATTCCGCTTTTATGAGTATATATCCATACCAATGCAACCGAACCGACAGCAATCAGCCAAAAGGGAACGTGCATTTCCTGAAATACATACGTATGGAGAATGAGGCATACCAGATAAAGTTTGGCTGCGGTTCCCAACATGCGTGACAGCAGAAAGAAAAAGGAACCGGTGCGATAGGCACGCATCCCGATGCGGGTGCCGAGATATCCGTAGATACTTGTCAGATTCAACTTATAATATAAAGGAAGTAAGATATGGGCTACGGCCATGTATCCGAAGAAAAATCCGAGTACCGTTTGCATATACGTCATATCCATTCCGCGCACCATTCCCGGTACAGAGACGAAAGTGACTCCGGAGATAGAGGCGCCAATCATTCCAAAAGAGACTATATACCAAGGTGATTGGTTCTCTCCCTTGAAGAACGCTGCATTCGATCCGCCCTTACGTCCGGTGATACGGGCTATTAGTAATAATACCGCGAAGTAGCAAAGAATAGTGACTAGTATCATCATAACAGATGCAAAGGTAGCAATTTTTGTAGGTATTAAAAACAATAATCTGTATCTTTGCAAGGTTTTATCGATAGAACAGCAAATATTATCTATGAACCAACAATATCCTTCTATACTGCTTGAAAAGGCAGTCGGCGAATTTTCCAAACTTCCGGGTATCGGGCGTAAGACGGCTATGAGGCTTGTTCTGCATCTGCTCCGTCAGGATACGGCTACGGTGGAAGCTTTCGGAAATTCTATCATAACGTTGAAACGTGAGGTGAAATACTGCAAAGTGTGTCATAATATATCCGATACTGAAACTTGCCAGATTTGCGCTAATCCGCAACGGGATGCTTCCACTGTCTGTGTGGTGGAAAATATCCGTGATGTAATGGCGGTAGAGGCAACCCAGCAGTATCGCGGGCTTTATCATGTTTTGGGTGGGGTTATTTCTCCAATGGACGGAGTCGGACCGAGTGACCTTCAAATTGAAAGCCTGGTGCAGCGGGTGGCTGAAGGTGGAATCAAAGAAGTTATTCTGGCATTGAGCACCACGATGGAGGGCGATACTACCAACTTCTATATCTATCGCAAGCTGGATAAACTAGGGGTTAAACTAAGTGTGATAGCCCGTGGCATATCGGTTGGTGATGAACTAGAATATGCCGATGAAGTGACTTTAGGACGCAGTATTGTGAACCGGACGCTTTTTACCGGAACTGTATAAACATTATTAATCATTTAAGAACGAACATGGAAGAACAGATAAAACGAGCTGTCAGAAATTTGAATATCAGTTATGTTTTCTTTTGGGTGCTCCCGGCATTTTTGCTTGGGGCAGGAGAGTTTGAACTCTATCCCGTAGGAGGTTTGGTAGATAACGCACCGGCTATCTACTATTTTGAGACGGTCGGCATTTTGCTCACTGCTTTGTGTGTGCCTCTTTCTCTCAAATTATTTAGCTTGGTGCTTAAGAAAAAGATAGATCACATGACTATCACGCTTGCCTTGAAGCGATATGTGCAATGGAACATTGTTCGCTTGGGAGTGCTTGAAGTAGCTATTGTGGTGAACCTTTTGTGTTACTACCTGACGTTGAGCAGCACGGGTAACCTCTGTATGCTGATTGGCCTCACGGCGTCACTTTTCTGCCTGCCCAGCGAGAAGAGATTGCGTAACGAACTTCACATTGCAAAAGAAGAAAAGCTATGAGACAGTCCTTCTTGATGAACGATCGTATCTATCTTCGTGCGGTAGAACCGGAAGATATGGATATAATGTATGAGATGGAAAATGATCCTTCGATGTGGGACATCAGTAATTTTACGGTTCCATACTCCCGTTATGTGTTGCGCCAATATATTGAAGGTTCGCAGTGTGATGTGTTTGCGGATAAGCAATTACGTCTGATGATTGTGCGCAAATCCGACCAGTGTATACTTGGTACGATTGATATTACGGATTTCGTTCCCCTTCATTCGCGGGGAGAAGTCGGAATTGCCGTTCATAAGGATTATCGGCAACAAGGTTATGCCACCGACGCATTGAAGCTGCTTTGTGAATATGCTTTTGATTTTCTGTCTTTAAGTCAGCTTTATGCACATGTCACGACAGATAATGACGTTTGTGTAAAGCTGTTCACGTCTTGTGGCTTCGTTCAATGCGGATTATTGAAAAACTGGCTGAAAGTGGAGGGTTGCTACAAAGATGCATTGCTCCTCCAATGTTTGAATCCTAAGAAATAAAATATTAGTTGAGAGTAGGCACTTGTGGGAAGCGTGACCACGTTTCGTACTTGCTGCCTAGTTTCTCTAAAGCAGTCCGCCACATATCTTTGATATTGTTTTTCATCAGATATGATTTTTCTTCTTCAGACACCAACCATGTGTTTTCTCTGATTTCGTTATTTAGCTGTTCGCTGTCCCATCCGGAATATCCCAGGAAGAAACGGATACATTCGCTGATTTTATTCCCTTGTAATATATATTTCTTTATTTCATCAAAATCTCCATTCAGATAAAGTCCTTTGCTGATAGAGATAGAGCCGGGGATGTCTGATAGTGTATGGAGGTAAAATAAAGTATCAGTGGCAATCGGTCCACCCTTGTATAGAGGAATCTCGTCCAGATATTTAAATTCCATGATGATATCGTTCAGGAATAATGGCAGTTGTTTGTTGATAACCAATCCCATACTTCCTTCGTCCGTATGATCGACCAGTAAAATTACGGATCTGCCAAACGTTGCGTCACGCAGAAAAGGTTCAGATATTAAAATCTTTCCTCTTGATGGTAACACATTATTCGATTGAATCTTAAATATGTCAGAGTCGATATTCATGCCACTAAAGTAAGAAAAAAAACGGAATAACAATCGTTCTTTCCGTTTTTTTTCATTTTAAGAATGGCTTTTATGAATATCTTATGTCAGATAATCAGGCTATCGGATGATTTTCTGCAAATAGTTTCATTCTTTCGTCCAGTTGCGCATACTGATGGTCTTTAATAAAAGAGGTACACGCGCGCAATCCTTCCTGATGGCTTCCTGTTGTAACCAATGAGATCGCGCTTACTCCGTAGTACATCAGTTCTTTGGCCAGTTCGCCGCTGGTCATTCCCGGATATCCGATGGTAAAATAGAATCCGTCCGCAATCGGGTCGCCCAAGTCGTTGTCATATACCAGGTGGAAACCGTGACGGAGGAAGATTTCTTTCAATTTTTGTGCTCGCTCACCATAGATCTTCACTTCGTTGAGGAAGTTATATTGTCCTTCGTTGGCAGCTTTCAGCATGGCAGCCATGGCGAATTGTGCGGAATGACTTGTTCCTGATGAAAGTGCATAAAGTACGCGATGGATGAAAACAGTTCCAAAGGTACCGCCACCATATCGTTTGGTCAGTCCCGGATAGCTTCGGTGGTATAATTTATCAGAGATACAGCTTACGCCAATACGCTGTCCGGCGTAGCTGAATGCTTTCGAACCGGAAATCAACAATACATAATTATCTGTATAATGGGCTACTGATGGCTGGAAAGGAGGTTGGTATGGTTTGCTCAAATCCTGCCGGAAGTCCATGGCAAAATAAGCCAAGTCTTCCAAAACAATCACATCATACTGCGTTGCCAATTCACCAATAATCCGCAATTCTTCCTCTTTCAGGCAAATCCAACTGGGGTTATTGGGATTCGAATAAATGATAGCTGATATATTTCCTTTTTTCAGATAGCTTTCCAGTTTCTCTTTCAGTTTGTCTCCGCGGTAGTCATATACATCAAACGTTTCGAACTTTTGTCCCATTACTACCAACTGCTGTTTCTGTACCGGGAATCCGGGATCGATGAATAAAATCGTATCTTTCTTTTCGTCGCATTGACTGCAAGTGAGGAATGAAGCGAATGTGCCTTGCATTGAGCCGGTGACAGGTACGCATCCCTCCGGATTTAAATCTACATTAATAAATGCTTTGATAAAGTTGGACGCTTCTTTTTTCAGTTCCGGCAATCCATTGATATCAGGGTATAGGCTGGCAATACCATTTTGTAACGCTTCAATCTCTGCTTTCACACCTACTGCGGAAGGAGGGAGCCCCGGAACGCCCATTTCCATTTTGATAAATTCAACTCCCGATGCAGCTTCTGCTTTCGAAGCAATAGCTTTCACTTCCCGAATGGTAGCTTTTGAAAAATCGACAATTTGAAACTCATTTATAGTTTCATCAATCAGATGTCGTTCAATTGGTGTATTTTTCATTCTATTTTCTATTTTATTAGTAGCTGCAAATGTACACGATAATTCTTAATAAATCCACTTTTTCAGAAAAAAGATACTGAAGCTATTGCAGGTTTCAAAAAAATATCTACCTTTGCATCCGCAATCGAGAGAGATGCTTTAGTGAATATTTTGGTGCGTTAGTTCAGTTGGTTAGAATACATGCCTGTCACGCATGGGGTCACGGGTTCGAGTCCCGTACGCACCGCACTTCCCAAACAAAAAATCCTCTGGTTTCTAGTAAATCAGAGGATTTTTTATTTGGAAGATAGCGATTAATCGCTATCTGTTTTTTCCATCATATCCCCATTTTATATAAATAGCTCCCCAGGCAAATCCTGCTCCGAATGCAGTGAGAATTAGGTTATCTCCTTTTTTGAGTTTATCTTCAAAATCCCAAAGGCAGAGTGGGAGAGTGCCTGCACTGGTATTGCCGTATCGTTCAATATTAACCATGACCTTTTCGGCGGGAACTTCCAAACGTTGTGTTACAGCAGTGATAATGCGTTGATTAGCTTGATGGGGAATCACCCAGTCGATATTGTCTTTGCTTAGATGGTTTCTTGCAATAATAGATTCACAGGCATCTGCCATGTTAGATACCGCGTATTTGAATACAGTGCGTCCTTCCTGATAGATGTAGTGCATTTGATTATCCAATGAATAATAAGAAGGGGTGCATACGGAACCACCGGCTTTAATATGTAAAAAAGGTAATCCTTTACCATCTGTCCTTAACACAGCATCCATAATACCCAAATCTTCAGTAGTAGGTTCAAGCATGACGGCTGCTCCGCCATCGCCGAAAATAGGACATGTTGCCCGATCGGTATAGTTTATTATTGACGACATCTTTTCAGCACCTACCACCACCACTTTCTTGTAATTTCCGGAACGGATAAAGTTAGCTCCTGTTTCCAATGCATATAAAAAACCACTGCAAACGGCCTGTATGTCGAAAGCAAAAGCTCTTTTCAGTTCCAGTCTCTCACATAAAATAGAAGCAGTGGAAGGAAAGCGGTAATCAGGAGTTGTTGTAGCTACAATTACCAGATCAATATCATCCGGATTTGTATGGGTGCGTTTTATCAGTTGTTTGACAGCTTTACGAGCTATGTAAGAAGTTCCTAGTCCTTCATCTTTCAGAATACGCCTTTCCTTAATACCAATACGCCCCATAATCCATTCATCGGTGGTATCTACCATTTTTGAAATCTCATCATTGGTCAAGATATAATCGGGTACATATCCTCCGACTCCTGTAATTACTGCGTTTATATTTTCCATTTGTTTTATCTAGTTTGGTAAATTGAATAAGGAGGTTGATCCAATAATAAAAATGCGGGCGCAAATATATGGAAAAGAGACTGAAATCCAATATTAGTTTGTGAAACTGTAGCCTTTTTAATTAATAAAAAGGAATATTTGACCAAATTTTGTCTGACTTTTTAATAGACGATTTTTGTTTAAGGTGACAGACTGTCGTAAATACTTGATTGATACAGCATCATGAGTGCTATTCCAATATTGGTAACCAAGAAGTTTGCGAGCAACTTGTTTTGGCATAAAGATGGGCATATCGGTTATTCAATTTGTACCTGTCAGTAATGCATGATAATAGTCAGTTATTCATTGAAAAAGTATTGCATATGTGAAAATATTTTGTTAATTTTGTAGATATAAATCAAAGCTTATTTATCATGAAAGAATTCACAATACGTGCGTATGGCCGTATGGAACTTGCCTCACTTTATTCTCCCGAACTAACCGACATCGCTGCTTATCGAAAAATGAAGAAATGGATCCTGTTATGTCCGGGACTTCTACAACGTCTGTATGACCTCGGCTATCAGCCCAACTGCCGTTCTTTCACACCTTTGGAGGTAAGAGTGATTATAGACGCATTGGGAGAACCATAAGACACGGGATAAGATTGTTGAAACTTTAAAAAAGAAGAGATCGTAAAGCATTGCTTTTCATAACCTAAAGCATCGCTTTACGACCTCTAAAGCTAAGCTTTAGCTCTTGTAAAACACTGTCTTATTTTACCGTTCAGGCAGTTGTATTCTTTTTCATCCAATCTATTCCGGGTACGTAATCCTCCAGTTTCGTCATACTCGGATCATGTCTGAAATAAAGCTCACCAGTCATTCCGTTGCGGTGTTTCACAATACCCATCACACCCAATCCATCTGTAGAGTAGGTGCTTTTGCGGTCTGTCGCACGTCCGGAGAGAGCAGGGCGGGAAAGCATCAGTACTAAATCAGCATCTTGTTCGATAGCCCCACTTTCGCGAAGGTCACTCAAACTAGGACGGTTGTCGGGATGCCCCTCTACATTACGATTTAATTGACTGAGTAGTATCACAGGGATATGCAATTCTTTTGCCATCATCTTGGCTTTGCGGCTAGCTTGGGCCACTTCTTGCTCTCGGTTGCGGTTGTGTTGGTCTGTTTTCATGTCACACAGTTGCAGGTAGTCGATGATGACACCGTCACATTTTCCTTTACTTTGTAACAGTTTAGCAGAAGAACGAATGTAATCCATACTCACCGACGGATTATCATCGATATGAATAGGCAGATGAGACAACTCTGTTGATGCCTCGTGTATTTGCCGTAATTCGCTGGGAGTTAATTGTCCGCTGAGGAGATGATCGGGGTTAACTCCCGTAGTGGCAGCCAGTAGCCAGCGGTCTCCCAAACGTTCACCTTGCATTTCAAGACTATATACAGCAATGTGATATCCCGCCGAAGCAGCGGTGCGTGCCAAATGTAGGGCGAATGCCGTTTTCCCTACTGCAGGACGGGCAGCTATAACAATCATGTCACCTGCTTGCCAGCCGCATGTCAGGCGGTCAAGATCAGTAAATCCGGTTGGCAACCCTGTGACACCATTCTTGTTGGAGGCTGCACGGACTTCTATTAGTTTAATGGTATCCTCCATAAGTTGCAGCATAGAACGAAGATGCTCGGTAGTACCACATTCCTTTTCCAAACGATCGAGGAGGGAATGGGCGTCTGCCAAGGTATCGTCTATATCAGTCGTTTCGTCGGCAGCCAGTGCCAGCAGTTTGTGAAATCCTAAAATCGTTTCACGACGGATATATTTCTGTTTGAGAATCCGGGCATGATATTCCAGGTGGGCACTCGACACTACGCGTGAACTGATACGCACCAGTGTATAAAGCCCTCCTATAAATTCGAGCTTGCCATGCCGGGCAAGTTCTTCTTTTATGGTCATGATATCAATTACTTGCCCGGCATGGTACATACCCTGCAAGGCAGCATAAATCTCACGGTTCGTTTCAGTGTAAAATACTTCCGGCCGTAATATGCCGACAACCAGTGTAATAGCTTTGCTTTCCAGCAGGCAGGCGCCGAGCACGACTTCTTCGAGTTCGGCGTCCTGTGGGTTTGTTATCTCACTCATTTTCTTTTCTAATAGTCATATTCATTCATAAATGCCTTATTTGACAAATAGGAGGCAGCCTGCATACAGTACTTGATATCCGCCAGATTATCATAATATTCATCGATGTGACTTAGACTGAGACAACGTTCATTGACAGATAACTTGTTCCATTCCCGGCGAGCACGGCCGACATTGGTTTTAGGCTTCCGGGTAATATCATGATATTTTTCCCAAAACGCATCGAAGGTGATACCGTCAGCTTCGGCACGGACACTTTCCCGACGTTTCTGTCCGACCAACAGATCGTAGTCGGGTATGCGGATGTGAGTGATATATGGATTAGACAATCTTTCGATAATACCTTCATCGTACATTTTATTGAAGAAATACCGCGTGCGACTGCGTTTCCAACCGAATAATTCTGCCCAATGAACCATAGACATTACAGATTCACCCCGCCGGCATTGAAATGTGTACTGGTGGATGCGACATTCCACAGTACTATAATTGACATGCGTTAATACCAAAATAAACGCGTCGAAATATCCTGTTGCACCTTTAGTCACTTTTATTTGTTCCTCGAATAAGACTTTAGGGAAGAGGAGATATCCCTTTTTAAGCATTTCTGCTGTAGATTTAATCATACTTTATATTGTTTTAATTTGGTGCGAAGGTAGTCCGGTTGGTTGAGATGTACAATTTTACGGTTATGAACGGCTAAATATTTTAATATTGGCTCATGTGTCCAATACCCCTGATTATTGCCCATATTTTTGGACCTCTCTGTCTGCCTTCCTCTACTCTTGCTCAAACGCCCTGTTAAAAGGGGAGGCCGGCATGCCTATCTTAGCACTTCGACCACCCCTTCATCCATTAATATATAAATGAAAAAAAGAATGTATTAAAATACATTATATCTTTTTCCCCATTTTCGGGACAGCAAGATATGAATTCTTTTTTATCATTTCGTATACTAATGCAGGCGTTCCCCAGAACCTTACAATAATCGCAATTTGCTGAGGAGTGAGCGTTGTGGTATGCGGGGTGAATCCCGCTTCCGTGAGTTGGTTCAGTAATACCGCATGTTCTTTGATGATCCGACGGAACGCTTTCACCGCTGAACAATTATACTGATAGTTCGGAAAATAAGCTACTGCCACTTCGGACAGTGCATGGCAGCCATGAAGCAGCCAGTCAAAAGATTGATTATCCATTGTTTAAAATATTTAAATATTCCGCAAAAGTACGATTCGTTTCATTGGAAGGAAAAACCGATTTTATGATGCTGGTAATTTAAATGTGTTATAAGTATGAATATTTTTAAATAAAAATCTAATTATTTAAACAATCTTCTCTATATTTGCATGTGAGATTAGATTTTATATGGCATTTTTTCCGGTTAGTAATCAGTAAGGTCAAACCGTTTATATATAACTAAATTTTATAATGTCAAAAGGAATAGAGATCATAAAAGATCGTTTACAACGAAAGCGTGAACAGTACATTCGTCAGGAAGAGAAAATAGAACAAATGAAATGTACAATGCAAAACACTAGCGAGGAAATAGAGCAGCTGGAATATGTTCTTAGTGAAATGGAACACATATCGGATACGCATCGTGAGCCACGAGTGATTCCCAATGACAAAGTGGGAGACGTGTTTGCATATCTCTGTCGGGTGTTTGAGTTTTTACAGCATCGCTTAAAGCTGCATTTTAAATATAAACTGGCATGTGAAGTCATCTTTGCCCGTTATCAATTTCAAAGCCGGTCGCATACTCCCGGGCGGGAATATCTAAGCTTTGCCACCATACTGACTTACTTTAAACGTGAGAGAGGAATGACGGACGGGTGATTTCAAAAATATCGAAATATAGAGATAATAACATGAAAAACAAATGTTTTAGGAACAGAAATGACGAATTTGATATTTTTTCCTTATTTTTGTGTGTCCATTTTTGAATGATATGATACAGATAATACGATTAAAAGGAAAAGACAAACATTTATATCGGCTTGTGGCGCCGATGGTGATGGATCCCGAAGTGATACGCGCAAACAATAATTACCCTTTCAAGACGGGCGAAGAGTATGTGTGGTTTATTGCGATTGAAGATAAAGAAGTGGTGGGCTTCGTGCCGGTGGAACAGAAAAGCCGGAAGAAAGCTGTAATCAATAATTATTATGTAAAGGCAGAAGACGCCGGACGGGAGGAAATCCTGTCGCATTTGTTGCCTGCCGTTATTGCGGAATTCGGGCCTGAGAGTTGGTTGCTCAATTCGGTCACACTGGTACAAGATAAAGAAACATTTGAAAAGTTTGAATTTGTATCGATGGACAAGAAATGGACACGGTATGTAAAAATGTATAGATAACTTATGGCGAAAAAGAAAATAGCAGGCACAAAGAATGTATATGAATTAGCACAAGAACGACTGAAAGTTATATTTAATGAATTTGATAATATATATGTGTCATTCTCCGGAGGTAAAGACAGCGGGGTACTGCTGAATATGTGTATCGATTATATCCGGAAGAATAACCTGAAGGTACGTTTGGGAGTTTTTCACATGGATTATGAAATCCAGTATAAAATGACCATCGACTATGTGGACCGGATGCTGGAAGCTAACAAGGATATTCTGGATGTGTACCGGGTATGTATTCCTTTCCGTGTGGCTACCTGTACCTCGATGTATCAATCCTTTTGGCGTCCCTGGGAAGATAATAAAAAGAATATATGGGTTCGTTCCATGCCTAAAAAGGCAATGACTAAAGATGATTTTCCTTTTTATAATACAACCATGTGGGATTATGAATTCCAGATGCGCTTTGCGCAATGGATACACAACAAAAATGACGCAGTGCGCACTTGTTGTCTGATCGGAATCCGTACACAGGAGAGTTTCAACCGGTGGAGATGTATCTATATGAGCCGTAAATTCCAGATGTATCATAAATACAAATGGACTTCAAAAGTAGGGAATGATATTTATAATGCCTATCCTATATTCGACTGGAAGACAACGGATGTATGGACGGCCAATGGAAAATTCCAGTGGGATTATAATACTTTATATGATCTTTACTATCGTGCTGGAGTCAATTTGGAGCGTCAGCGTGTAGCAAGTCCTTTTATTAACGAAGCGCAAGAGAGCCTGCAACTTTACCGGGTGCTAGATCCCAATACCTGGGGTAAAATGGTCGGAAGGGTGAACGGTGTGAACTTTACCGGTATGTATGGCGGTACTCATGCGATGGGATGGCAGTCGGTGAAACTTCCCGAAGGATATACATGGCGTGAGTTTATGTATTTCTTGTTGTCCACTTTGCCGGAACGGGCGAGGAAAAACTATCTCCGTAAACTATCAGTGAGTGTGAATTTCTGGCGGACAAAAGGTGGATGCCTAAGTGATGCTACCATCCAAAAGTTGATTGATGCGAAAGTACCGATTATCGTTATGGACAACAGTAACTACAAAACGTTGAAAAAACCGGTACGTATGGAATACCAGGATGATATCGACATTCCGGAATTCAAAGAAATACCCACGTATAAGCGAATGTGTGTTTGTATTCTTAAAAATGACCATGCCTGCAAATATATGGGATTCTCACCTACGAAGGAGGAGATGAGTAAGAGGAGTCAAATTATGGAACAATATAGAATCATAGTATCATGAGTGTAGATAAAAGCCCTGTTTACGAGGTAAAAGCGGTACCCGTAGAAAAAGTATATGCGAACGATTATAATCCGAATGTCGTTGCACCGCCTGAAATGAAGTTGCTGGAACTTTCTATTTGGGAAGATGGCTTTACGATGCCATGTGTATGTTACTACAATAAAGATGAAGACCATTATATACTGGTGGACGGCTACCATCGCTATACGGTATTGAAAACTTCCCAACGAATCTATAAGCGTGAAAACGGCTTATTGCCGATTGTGGTGATAGACAAAGACCTGTCTAACCGTATGAGTTCGACCATCCGGCACAACCGTGCGCGTGGAATGCATAACATTGAATTGATGTGCAATATTGTTGCGGAACTTGACAAGGCAGGTATGTCCGATCAATGGATAATGAAAAATATTGGTATGGATCGTGATGAATTGTTGCGCCTGAAACAAATTTCAGGTCTTGCTGATCTGTTTGCTAATCGCGAATTCAGTATTCCTGATGAGGTGGCACCTACGGAAACTGAGCGTAAAACCTTATAATTTGATAACTATATATACATATAGAAATTGAACTTTTTGTCATTTAGGCACAAATTATACAAGTTATTGGGCTGTTTTGTTGTATAAAATAGCTATGTCTTTTGTCTAATTTGTGCCTAAGTTGTGTCTAAATGACACAGAAAACTATAACTTCCTTCCATTGTCCAAGTTTTTATGAGAGAAACTTGGGATTTTTTTAATGTTCGCATATCGAAAGAAATGAGGATATTAAATATTTTTGTTGTGAATTTCGTAACCCTCTTGTTCACTACCTGCATAATTAGCCCCTTTATTCTAAGTTGATTCTCTGTAACAGAAATGAATACAATTTTGTATCTCCTTTAATATTCCGAAATTTGCAATATGAGATTTGGACAAAAATATTGTCCTGAGAGAAAAGCAAAAAGAGAAATAAGAGAGATATACAAGAAGTAGAAGAAAGTATATTGGAGAATTAATGAGAGAAATAACAAAACTTACAATCAGTATTTTATATTTGATTTTTTTATTATCTGTGATGTGTGTGCAGGGGTCGAATGTGACCGGCACTCTCTTTCAATTAACATCGAAGGTGACAACTTGTGCGGATATATATGCCAGGTTGTTGACTAAGCCGTTGAGCAATCCTTTGCTTGGCTCTCTGTCTTATAGTGACACTCAAGAAACTATCCCCATGAATTTATAACATTAAAAACAGGAAATTTGGAAAAAGAAGTTCATATTAGACAAAGGGAAGCTGTTCCTGCTACGGGAAGTACACTTCAGCTCATGCCTACTGGAAATTTAAATTCGGAGGTGTATGAAATCGATTATTTCTGCCTTACGGGCGAAGTGGATGAAAGTGCTAAAAATTGGATTCGTCTGTATTCTTCCGTAATGCCGGAGGGACATACAGGAGAAGAACGCATTATCGTTGAAGACGGTAAGATCTATATTAAGGTATTGCCCAATGTAGAGGCGGATTCCAGAAACGGAATCGTACATCTCACAACAATGGTGTCTTCCGTTAAAACGGGCATCAGTAATGTGCAACGCATAAAAATAGATGTTACTCAATTGGGGCAATAAACAACAGTAAATGTGATATAAATGAAGAAAGTTGCTATACTCATATTATTCATGCTCGGATGTGCCATTTCCGAGGGTCATGCCCAGAAGGTTGCGCTGAAAAGCAATCTGCTGTATGACGCTACTACTACCATGAATCTGGGACTGGAGATCGGACTGGCGTGTAAATGGACGCTGGATATTCCGGTCAATTATAATCCGTGGAAACTTTCCGACGGCAAACGCCTCCGTCATTTGGGGGTACAGCCCGAAATCCGTTACTGGTTTTGTGAGAGTTTTCGCCGTATGTTTGTCGGAATGCATGGACATTATGCCGATTTCAATGTAGGGGGATGGCCCGACTGGTCTTTTATCAGTGACAATATGCAGCATACGCGTTATCAGGGATATCTTTATGGTGGTGGCTTTTCCGTAGGATATTCGTGGATTCTGAAAAAACGCTGGAGTATAGAAACATCTGTCGGAGTGGGATATGCGCACATTGTATATGACAAGTATCCTTGCGCTACTTGTGGTACGAGACTAAAGGAAAGCAGCAAAAACTATTTCGGGCCTACTAAAGCAAGTGTGTCACTTATTTATGTAATTAAATAATGAGGAGTATGATAATAAGAAAAATAGGTTTCCTTGTGTGTATGTTGGTGGTTTGCAGCCTGAATATAAACACAGCTATGGCTCAATCCCGCTCTTACGAAGGTGTCATTACTGTGAATCCGGTGCGGTTGGAACAGAAAGGTGATTTTATTCATGTCGATATAGATTTTGTTTTGAATAATGTGAAAGTGAAATCTGCCCGGGGAATGGATTTTATTCCGCGGCTGGTGACTCCCGGACGTACTCAGAATCTTCCGAAAGTTTCTATTAAAGGTCGTGACGAGTATCTGGCGTATGAGCGTGAGCTTGCGTTGATGAATGCCAAAGAGAAAAGAAACTACGAGAAGCCATATATAGTGGAAAAAGCTGGAAAACTAAGAAATGATACGATTCGGTATCAATATCTGGTTCCGTTCGAATCATGGATGAAGGATGCGCGCTTGGACGTGCAGCGTGATGAATGTGGTTGCGGCGAAACGGCATTGATGAACATAGAGGAGTTTGGCAAAGTGACGTTGGAACGTGTATGGACGCCTTACGTAGTGGTTCCTCAGTTTGCTTATCTGCAACCGAAAGCGGAAGAAATCAAACAACGGGATATTCAAGCAGAATGTTTTCTGGATTTCGAGGTGAATAAAGTCAATATTCGTCCCGAATACATGAATAATCCTCAGGAACTAGCTAAAATCCGCAAGATGATCGATGAGCTGAAGTCCGATCCGAATGTGAAAGTGAACCGTCTGGATATTATCGGTTATGCTTCTCCGGAAGGAACATTGGCAGCGAACAAACGTCTGTCTGAAGGGCGTGCTATGGCGCTTCGGGATTATCTGGCATACAGGTACGATTTTCCGAGAAACCAATACTACATTGTCTTTGGAGGTGAAAACTGGGACGGACTGGAGAAAGCGCTTGAAACAATCGAATTGGAATATAAAGACGAAGTGCTGGATATTATCAGGAACATACCTATTGAAAAAGGAAGAGAAACAAAACTGATGCAACTTCACGGAGGAACGCCTTACCGATACTTGTTGAAGTATATTTTCCCAAGTCTGCGTGTGGCTATCTGCAAAGTGAATTATGAAGTGCGGGATTTCAGTGTGGAGGAAGCGAAAGAGATTATCAAGACGCGTCCGCAGAATTTGAGCTTGAATGAAATGTTTCTGGTGGCTAATACCTATCCGACAGGCTCGCAAGAGTTTATTGATGTGTTCGAAACGGCTGTACGGATGTATCCGCAGAGTGAGATTGCAAATATAAATGCTGCTACTGCCGCTTTATCACGCAATGACTTGGTTTCGGCCGAACGTTATCTGGGTATGGTGAATTCGAATAAGAATTTGCCGGAATATAATAATGCTATGGGAATATTAATGTTAATGAAGGGAGATTATGAATTATCGAAGAAGTATTTGAAGGTCGCAGAGCAGTTAGGTCTGGATGCAGCTAGGGGCAATCTGGAAGAATTAGTCAGGAAGAAGGCTAATGCTGCCGAGATGAGAAAAAATGGTAAGTAAAACTTACTAATTAAGTGGGAAATTATATATGTATTAATTCTAATAATTTTTTGTATTATGCTAAAGATTAAATCAATTTTAGTTTCGTTGCTGGCCGTTGTGGCATTAGCAAGTTGTTCAAATGAGAATCTGGAGGAAAATCCGGAGGTTGAAGGGGGAGCAGGTTATGATGTAGCTTACGTATCAATTAGTCTGACTAATCCAAAAGTGCCTGGTTCACGTGCTTCTGGTGAACAGCCGGCTTTGCCTGCAGAAAGCGCGATTAATGAGCTTTATGTGATTACGTTCGATGCGGGTAAGGTGGTGACTAAGGATGAAAAGGCAACTAAGTATGCCACGGTATTGGGATCAGGTTCTTTCGGAACAAATAGTGGAGTTACGACTCCGAATACTCCGGTTAAAGTGGATCCGAATACTAAGTATTTGCTTGTTATAGCCAATCCGGGTTACCAATTAAAGGATCGCTTGGATAACCTTTCAGAGGGTGCAACCTATGCTACCATCAATGCAATGGTTACAGTTCCTGAAAACAATACTAAGCCCAACAATGCTTATCTGGTAGAGGAGGTTGTACACTCCAATGGTTGTGCAATGATTAATGTCGGATTCTACGATGATTCCGATTCGGATCCATCCAATCATGCATGGAAAGATGAATGTCTGCTCGATGTATCGGACAAGATTGTTTTGGTCAGTGACTATAAATCGGAAGCGCAAGCTCAGAATGCAGCGAAAAGTAATCCGGCTACTCTTGAGATAGAACGCCTTGCTGCAAAGTTGGAAGTTATGATTGGCAGTCCATTAGCAGTTGGACCTTTTGAAGATGGAACAAATGCAAGTCTTGGACAATTTGATTTTGGAAACTGGACTATAGACTACTATAACTCTCTGTTCTATCCTTTTGCAAAGAAGACTACCACAGCGTCATCTCATACTACCGGATTCTACAAAAGTAACTTCTATACAGTTGACCCGAACTTTACGACTGCAGGTGGAACTGAATATCTTACAGGCATTGTTAAGAATACACTTGATGCTAACCGCGAACCTAAGGTAGAGTGGGTTGCTGAAAGTGCAGATGCGGGTGATAATTATAAATACTGTATCGAGAATACGATGGCTGAAGGATATCAGAAGTTCGGTGCGGCTACGCGTCTGGTACTTAAGGGACAGTATGCACCTTGGAAGTCCGGTGAATTTACTTTGGGAGATGACTGGTATCGTCTTCCTAACGGAACTAACTCTGTAAACTTCAAAAGTTTTGCTGACTTGCTGGCTGCTTATACACCTGCTAAAGCTAAACAAACAAACTCAGACCCTATGACCGCCCAGGAGAAACTCTTGGTTACAGCATGCGAACTGTTCTATACTCAGATACAATCTGAACTTACCACCAATGATCCGGGTAGTTTTGCTCTTCTTACACAGACTATTCTTGATGACAACAACATTAAGAATGGTGGTGAACTGTGTAAAAAAGAAGGTTGCATCTATTGGTATCCAAAGAGTCTCAACTATTACTACTATGAGATTCGTCATGACAATGCAGCCAACTCTTATATGGAGTATGGAAAATACGGTGTAGTACGTAATAACTATTATACGCTTACGCTGACAAAGGTAAATGGTAACGGTACACCGTGGTATCCTGGTGGTGGACCCGAAGATCCGGATGAAGAAGAAGATATCGATAAGAAAGGTGCTTATCTCCACTTTGAGATTAAAGTTGCTCCGTGGATATACTGGACTACAAATTTCGAAATCTAAAGAAACTCTTTACTTTCAAAGAAAACAGGGCAGTGCAGACTGCCTGCCCTGTACTTTTTTTAATAGATATTCTGTGCGGAACAGACCGCCGAAAAAAGTAAAAACAAGCCGGTGACAGGCTTCCCAAAAACAGCACTGAAATATACCGGCGCATCCGAGATGCAATGAAATGCAAAGCGCGCCCCTAAAAGAGGAAATAACCGGAGGTCACAAAATAGAGATCTCTGACAATATAAAATGGCAAACCGATAGGGTTGCCTCCTAAAAGAAAAAGATATGTTCGGAAAAACTAAATCGCTGTTCCTTATCGTTGCTTCGATGCTATGTATGGCTTCGTGCGACAGTATACGCGAAGACCTTCCACGGTGCGAGCTTTGGTTGGAATTTGTATTCGACTACAATATGGAATATGCGGATGCATTTAATCCGCAGGTTAAATCGGTGGATGTACTTGTGTTCGACAGCGATGATAAATTGCTTTTCACCAAAAGTGCCGAGGTTGCTGCGCTGGTGGGTGGAAACCGGATGTCGTTGACCGACGAGCTCGATTTCGGAAGTTATAAAGTACTGACCGTCGGAAGTCTGTCTGACAGATTCCGTCTTTCGGACAATGCAGGTAATAAACTGGCACCGGGAACTAGCACCCTCCAACAGGTCATTGTATCCCTGAAGCGAGAGACGGATGTTGTTAATTTCGAGTTTCAGCATCTTTACTTCGGAGAGGTTGTAGAAGTGGACCACCTGCCATCCAGTACCGACCATAAAATTTATCCGGTGAACCTGATACGTGACACCAATCGGTTTAATCTCGCGTTAATGGGATATGAGGAAAATAAAGTGGATGGCACACAATATACATTTGAAATTCAGGCGCCGGAAAATGCAGTTTATTCCTGGGAAAACGAACCCGCAGGACAAGGGCCGGTTACTTATGTGCCTTACTATACAGGTCCGGGTGAAATATCCGACGTGGTTATGTCCGCACGCCTGAACACGATGCGTTTGCTCAACAGGAGTGGATGGGATTATAAATTTATTATAAGGGATGCGAATACCGAAGCTGAAGTCTGGAGCTATAATCTGATGACACTCTTGAGTATTGCACGGCCGGTTTCCCGTTACGACGGAACGGAGCTTCCCTTTCAGGAATATCTTGACAGGCAGAGTGAATGGAACCTGATATTTACAGTTGTTGAAAAAAACGGAGGAGGATTCCTTCAAATTGGTATTGTCGTGGGGAACTGGATTCATTGGCTCCACGGGATGGAAGTTTAAGAATGAGAAAAAAGCTATTACATATCATTTGTCTGGCATCCACCATCCTTTTGTTCTCATGTAGTAGAGAAGCTGATGTGGCTTATGAGTTGCCTGCCCATACTACCCGGGCGCAACTTAGCATCGACTTGGTGAACAATGGGGATGTGGAACAACAGGAGAAGATAAACTCCATGCGGTTTATCGTATTCGGCAGCACGCCCGGTGGCGTGAGGCTGGATGTGAATGAACACATCCTGTTGAGTACTCCGGAGACAGCTACTGATATAGATGCGCAACTTCTCGAAGTGACGTCCAGTAATGATATCCTGGTCGTAGTTATTGCCAACGAACCGCAGAGCCTCACAAGCAAACTTGACGGTATAGCCAATCTTTTGACGTTGCAGGAGATGATTTACGATATCTCCAGCATACTGAATAGTGACGGGCAGATTATTTCGGCAACCGGAATGCCTATGACAGGAGTGATCCGGGATATATCCATAGCACCTGATGAAACCAAAACAGTACAAATGGTGATCGAACGTGCCGTAGCCCGGGTAGATGTCTTTATCGAAGCTATAGACGGTGGGGCGGTGACCGGATATATTGCCGGAAGCACTAGTGTCACCTTGCACAATTTCTCCTACGATAGCTATTTCGTGATGGGAAACGTGGATAACGGTACGCGTGATAACGCCGACTCTTCAAAAAACTACGGAAAAGTGAAGGAAGACGTGTCGGAAAGCAATTTGTTAACGCATAGCTGGACGGCTGCGACTACAGAAACTTGGGCATATTCATCTGCTCCCGGAGCTGAAAACCGGAAGTTGCTTTGCTCGTTCTACACAGCCGAACGTCTATTCAAGTCGGATTATTCCGACCGACTGTCTATCAGTATGGCTAATGTCCCGAAAGGCCCTTCGGACGTCACCGGAATAACCGAGAAAGTAATTGAAAGCGTAACAAAGGTTGACGGTACAGGCAGTCCGACAGCGCAACCTTTTACAGAGATCCGTCGGAACAATGTGTATCAGGTAACGGCACGCGTAGGAAAAATAGGTATTCAAATACTGACGATAAGCGTAGAAGATTGGGGTGAAAGACAAGACATTGATCTGGATATGGACTTGTAATATCTTTCGTTGATTGTTTTTAATTTCGGAAAAGAAGTAAGATGATAAAGACTATAAATAATATTAAGATGATTATGGCAATGGCTGTCCTTTCGGCTGTCCTCTTTTCGTGTGTCAGAGAAGAGATGACGTGTGATAAGGAATTAATTGTTGTGCAACGTATCGGAGAAGGCGGCTATGTCTACACTCGTGGTGCGGCAATCTCTTCGAATACTGATCTGAAAGAAGAGACTTTCGGTCTTTACGGCTCACTGACTCCCAATGCTTCCGTTCCCCAACCATACTTCAATGCAAGTGCCACGGTTAACGCCGACCTGACAGCCACCATCTCGCCGTTGCAATATTGGCCCGGATTGCTGAATGCGAGCATGAAATTCTTCTCCTGGTATCCGTACAACGATGCGAATGCGCCGACTGCGAGTTTCACTGATCCCGGAGAAATGGTGCTGAATTATACAGCGAATGCATCCGCCGCCAATCATGTCGATGTACTGGCGGCTATATCGGGCCCTGTATGGGTTGAGGGTGTGAATATACACTTCTACCACACATTGACTAAGGTTACCTTTACATTCAAGAAAGTAGCTCCTGTACCGGATGAGGTGACTATCGAGAAAATAGAATTCCAGAATGTGGGAAAAAGCGGTAAACTTGCCATGACTGAAATTCCGACCACCACGACGAAAAACGGCAAACCGAAGTTTGTCTGGAGCGATGTCGCCACCGGGAAGGTCGTTTCTACTCTCACCGATAACAAAACGGTGACCGAAGATGCCACCTTGATGGGGGATACATTCCTCATGTTGCCGACCGACGCTTTCTCCGCAACCGCCAAAATCGTTGTTACCACCAACTTTGGCGACCGGGAATTCCTGTTCAGTGATATTATCGCCAAGAACCCGCACTCCTGGGAGTCAGGCGAGTACATCAACTACAATCTTACGATATCCAACGAAACCTATCAGCTTTCAGCCACGCCGCTTGAATGGACGGAAAGCCCGGTGAATGTGATTTTCGACAAACAGTATTATCTCAAGTTATCGCAGACCAAGGTACAGACGGCTGGTGATGGTGTCACTGTCAATATAGAAGCGAAAACGAATTATGATGCCAATCCGGATACGGGCTATCTGCCGGGTGCGTCATTAAACAAAAGTACTATGGATACGTGGGCAACGGTTAATATGGCCGAGACATCCTTTTCGGGAGGTGTATATACCTATAATATCCAGGTTGTGATGCCCGGATTTAACTCCGGAACCGGAACTAAGCGGGAAACAGGCTTTTATATCAATGCCGGTAATCTGCGGCATCATGTACTGTTGAGCCAGTGGAAAGAAGACGGAGAGTGGTTGACCTCGAACGTAGAATTGGACGGCAGTGATGGTGGAACCGGAAATATGCAACGTCACAAGCTTGTCTTTACTTCGGGCAACCCGGGAACGTGGGAGTGGAAGATAACCCAGATACAGGATCCGGATAAAATTCTGCTTAACAGTGAGACAATGCTCGAAACAAGTGGCGTGAGTGGTGATGTGGTTTACTTCTACTTTAGAGCCGATGCTGTGTCCGGTGATACGGCTACACTCACACTAACCAATACGAATGGTGATAATCTGCCAATAGCGGTGACATTGACCGCGCCATAATGGCGAATATGCAATATTAAAGTTTAAGGAAAGGAAATAGAAATATGCAATATGGGATTTCAATCATAAGAAGGTGCTATCTTTTGCCTGTTTTGTTAATGACGGTATGGCTTACCGGATGCGTACAGGAAGAATTAGGGTCGACACCTTCTCCAACAGGAAACGGTATCCGGTTTACATTAACGGTTCCCGATGTAAACCTCCCGTCCGTATCTTCGCGTACGATGACTGGAACGGGAACAGCAAAGAAAGAAGACGAAATAGAAACGGTGGATATTCTTGTTTTTGATATGTCAAAAACACCGGCGGTATACCTGGAATGCGTCAGCGCTACAGGAGTTACTCAGGACTTGGCTGACAATTCCACTGTGAGTTTCTCTGCTGTGCTTTCTCCCACTACCGCATCTACTTGCATCGTGGTTGTGGCAAATAAGGAACTTGATAATATTGTGCCGGGCTTCATAAAGGGAACGACCACCAAGGTTGAGGCAATGGAAAAGATGCTCCACGCCCAGACCGGCAAATGGCTGGCAGACGGTTCGACGACTGATGGGTATACGCGGATTCCGATGTACGGGGAGAAGGTAATAAGCAAAATCACTCCTTCGATGGATCCGATAACTGGCATAAATATGAAACGTATGCTGGCGCGCATCGATATCCGTAATAACAGTGCCACTTCGAATTTCACGGTCGAAGAGGTTTACCTGGCTAATTACAATACCACCGGATACATTGCTCCGGCATGGAACACGAACGGGCAGGTTACTGACCCGGCTCCGGATACTCCGGTTCTCCCTGTGAACAGTGGTAAAATGACGGAAGAAGGGGATGCAATTCTTTACTCCGTAAATGGCAACACACCCTACGAAGGGGAGATTTATACATTTGAATCTATAGCAGCAGAGGATGTCGGTGGTGTGGGACAAGATGGAGAAGCGAGCCGTAAGAATGCTACTTGCCTGATTGTGAAAGGAAGAATCGGTACGGGCGAATCGACATTTTACCGGGTGGATTTTACCAAAACCGGAAATACAGGAGAGCAGGTGGAATATTTGTCCTTGAAGCGAAACCATAAATACATCATTACCATTACTAAGGCGTTGGGAATCGGTTATAAAAGTTTTAGCGAGGCGTTGGCATCTTATACAGTCATGTCCAACCTGAAATTCCGATTGATACACTATGACCGTGATAAGGTCAAAGATGTAGTCTACAATGGGCAATATATGCTCGGAGTGGGTGAATCGGAGGTCGCTGTAACTCAATACCAGAATAATAGTTATGCCATAGACGTTTTTACTGACAATCCCGGCGGTTGGAAGGCCACCGTTACTGCAGGGAGCGACTGGCTCAAATTTGAAGGTGGAGCCGATGCGGCGTCGGGCGTTGCGAACGATGATACCCAACTCAAATTGAAGATTCCTTATTTTAATAATGATAATATAGGTGTTGAGCGTAAGGCTACTGTTACGTTGACGGCAGGGCGCTTGACTCACAATATTGAAGTGACGCAGTATACGATAGATCCGGGAATTATCAAATTTGTCGATGCATACGGAAATGTGTTGGAGAGAGGTCTTTTTTTCCCGATTAGAAATCCCGATGGTGACGAACTCCCTCTCGAACCGCAGACGGTGTATGTCATGTTTTCCGTGGATAAGATAGAAGGTAAACTTTTTGACGCTAACGATATCGGTATGATCCAATATAATGCCGGCGGTTTAATTCCGCAATTAGACAGGACGAATACGGTACCATTCAGTGAAAGGGTGCAGGCGTTTACCATACAGCCTAATCCGCGAAGAGCAGGTGATGGTACTGTTGAAGATGGTGAAGGTTGGTGGTGGCGTTGGGATTTCATCTTATTCGGCCTGTACGATAAGGAGGGATACCTCACTCATGTACAATTCCCCATCAATCAAGGGGAGTTGGAATTCTCATTCCGATATATTCCCACTACAGTCAATAGCCGTACTTATAAAGTCAATCTGGGTGCGGAGCAATACTTGCAATTGTTTGTCAATAACAATTGGGAAATTATGGATATTGAGGAATTGAATATAACGAACGATGATGGTACCGGACTGATTCGGACCGATTCGGATAATGATGTAATTATAGGCAGAAAGAATGCGGACGACAAGATGTATCTTGAGTCTATCATAGGCTATAATGACGGAAAGGGTAATGATGTGGTTGGCCACGGATACGATTTTAGGCTGAAGCTTCACCCTGGCAAGTGGAAAGAGGGAAAAAGTGGAACGATAAGAATCACGTTCAGAAATGTAATGCATACTGTGTCGGATGAAGAATTCCCGTTTTATCGTACGATTGACCTTCAGATGGTATCCGAAACCAAATCTTACACAACTGCAGGGGAACCTCTTTTCTATCTTTATCCACTTCGGTTTGATAACAGGCTATATTATAAGGAAATAGGCGAGACGAAGCAAAGTGTGGGACGGTTGGAAAATGTAGCCGATGCGGAGGATATCTGTAGGAATATAGGCGATGGTTGGCGTCTGCCTACTGCCAGTGAACTGTTGCTGTCATTCGCTTATGAAAATGCTTTGGGTGGCAATGCAGAGAATTATAATAATCATGATAGCCAGAATATATATGGGTGGTATCAAAACTGGACCGGTAATTACTGGACTTCATCATACTATGAGGCTAAAGGCTCTGCTACCCGTTTTTGGATGGAGATGTCGGCAGGTTTTTTGGATTCCGAATCTATTAGCAAGAATAATTATTTCCGTTGCGTGAGGAATAATACAAATAGTGGAAAGAAGTACCCTTATCTAACGGTAGAATCCTCGGGGGTCACTATTGTCTCTCGTGATGCCAGTGGAGGAACGGATCCTTCGGTATTATTTGCTTCAGGTGAAACTCCGGGTACAAGTGACGCGATGAATAAGATTGCTCCTAAGTTTCAGATTGAAAATACCAGTAGTAATGGTAAAACTTGGTCGGAAGCAAAAGCGGCATGCGAAAACAAAGGGAGTGGCTGGCGTCTGCCTACCCAGCGTGAGATGTATCTGGTGCTCAGTATGGGAGGGGCCGTTACCAGCATTGAAAACCAAGGTTTCGGTGGTTCGACTACTTGGACAGGGAGCGGATTCGAGAAGATTAGCGCTGTACATTGGACATTGACTTCACGCGATGGCGGCTATTGGGTGGTCGGACATAATAATGGAGAATTCGGCGCATGGACTACTGGAGAATCCACAGATTGGGCTTGGTATCGTTGTGTGCGCACAATAGAATAAAAGCTAAAAGAAAAGAGCTGTATCAGAATGAAGATAAACAACATTCTGATACAGCTCGTCTTTTCCCCCTTTCCTTTATATCCTAAAATCTACAATTGTTTACAACGTATTGATAACTTCCAATTGCTTTTGTAAAAAAGCGATACGCTGTGCTTCTCCACTTTCTGAAACTAGAATAGAGTGGCGCTTCAACGATTGAATCCAATTGCGTTGCATCTGGCAGATATACGAGCTTTGCGAATCCATCGAATTGATAGAATATACCCGCAGCAGGCTGACTTGGTAATCATGTTTCTCGATATAACTGTAAGTGGCTTCGAAACTGATATTGGACAGATAGAAAGATACTTTCTTGTTTTCGCTGAACTCTCCTTTTATGGACAGATGTTCTACCACGCCAAGTAACTGAAGAAGCTCTTCCTTCAAATGCATGACATCGTCCTTGCTTATCAGATTCAGACTGGCAAAGTACTTGATCTCTTTCACAAAAGAATAAAAGATATTTGTGTCCCAGATGAAAAACGTTTTTGGACACTGTCTTATACTTTCACTCAGCTTCTTATGCACATTGACGATCCGTTCATCCACAGACATCTCTTCCAAAGAATGTGGCGTCTTTATATCTCCATTCTGATACATCCATCGGCAAAGACGAAATTTAGACAAATTCTCATAGGAAGAATAAAGTGTAAAGGGCAGGGAATTGGATGCAGTATACACCTCCGTCGTATTATCTGTTTTCACATAGTCGAAAATTTGCAGATAACGGTTGATTATTTCGTAATAACTTTCCAGCGCACTGGAAGCATGAAGCAAGTTCAGGTCGAAAGTAACTTTATTAGATACATGGCTACCGACAATCTGGTCGATAGAAATACCGAGTTTTTGAGAAAGCAGCGCTACTTCGTCTATTGTAAAAGACACCTCACCCCTCAATCTGCGATAGACAGCTTCCTTTCCCATGCATAAAATATCAGCCAAAGTATTGGCCAGATTCATATCTTGAGGAATTCGCTCCCTCATTGTAGATATTAATTCGTTTAGAATACCGTTTTTCATTGTTTGTTCCTTTAATTTTAATGTTAATAATCTCTGTGATACATTCTATGCAAAATTACGTCTTGTGTTTGAAAGATTTGTGTGGTAAAACAGAGATGAGCGTACAGGTCTTTTTCTGATTGGGAATCAAGTGGGTAGGATGGGAACAGGGAATGAAAAAAAGTAGATAAGATTCTTATCTACTTTCATTTATTGGAACTTAATTTTTTTTGAAGTTCTAATCTGCGAAAATAAAATTAAAGAGCGTCAATAATTTCTCGCTGTTGCTTGAAGAATTGAATACGCTGCATTTCGCCGCTTTCGGATATCAAAGTGGAGAACTTTTTCAGAGATTGAATCCATTCTTTCAAGGTACAGAAAATTTCGTTGTCCATCGTGGTAATGGAGTTGATAGAATAAATACGTATGAGGCTCAGTTGCAGGTTATTGGTGTCTACATAACTATATGTTGCCTCGAAGTTGATATTCGACACATAGATGCGTACACGATTGCCGTCGGCTGTTTTACCGTTGATAGCCAGTTCTTCCAGTTCATCCGCCAATAAGAATAATTCTTTTTTGATTTCTTCTTTTGTTTCGTCGGAAATGAGATGGATGCTGGCGAAGTATTGAATATCGTTGATGAGATGCTGGAAAATCATATTATCCCATATATAGTCTATGGAGTGGATATGACGTGTCATTGCTACATAGTCTTTTTGGATATTGACCAGTTTCGGTGGAATATCCAACTCTTCGAAACTCTTGCAATCAATATATTTATTCTGGTACATCCATTTGAATAAACGGAATTTTGCCAGAAGCTCATGTTTCAGATAGAGAGTCTGTGGAATAATGTTGGCGGAAGTTCCCATTACAGAATTCGGGTCATCCGGCATCGTATTAATCAGCGAGACATATTTTTCAAGGATATTGTAGTAACTCTCGAACGGGTCGTCATAATCTACAATGTTTATATTGAACATGGCGTTCGATTTGAAACTTAGTCCTATAATTTTGTCTAACGATATACCCAGTTTTCTTGAAATAAGAGCCGACTCTTGCAAGGTGAAAGGTACTTCACCGCGCAATCTTCTATATACTGCCTCTTTTCCTATGTATAGCGTGTCCATTAACATATCTGCCAGTTGCCCTTTGAGCGGGAGCTTTTCCTTCATCGCTTCTATGAGGTTTGCATTTGGATTATTTGTCATCATAATAGTTCTAATAAATAATACTTTTTTATTATAAACATTTGTCAGTGGCAAGTTGTTTCGGAAATTGAAACTATTTAAATCTTCTTTTTTTTAAAATATCCTCTCCGAAAATTGTTTATTTTAAGCAAATCGGTTACATTTGTGACCATAAACAAAACGAAGAGACAGCGTCTCTTTAGTAAACAATAGAAATATTTAGAATGAAAAGAATATTGGTAAGTGGCGGAGCCGGTTTTATAGGCTCTCATCTCTGTACACGGCTTATAAACGAAGGTCATGACGTGATATGCCTGGATAATTTTTTTACGGGTTCGAAAGATAATATCATTCACTTGATGGATAATCATCATTTTGAGGTGGTGAGGCATGATGTCACTTATCCTTATTCGGCTGAAGTAGATGAAATCTATAATTTGGCCTGTCCGGCATCTCCCATTCATTATCAACATGACCCGATTCAAACTGCCAAAACATCTGTGATGGGAGCTATTAATATGCTGGGATTGGCAATGAGACTGGATGCCAAGATTCTGCAAGCTTCTACGAGCGAGGTATATGGAGATCCAATCGTTCATCCGCAACCGGAAAGCTATTGGGGAAATGTGAATCCGGTGGGATACCGGTCTTGCTATGATGAGGGAAAGCGTTGTGCAGAAACGTTATTTATGGATTATCACCGTCAGAACAATGTGCGTGTGAAGATTATCCGTATTTTTAATACGTATGGTCCGCGAATGTTGCCGAATGACGGACGGGTTGTTTCTAATTTTATTCTTCAAGCGTTGAATAATGAAGATATAACGATATATGGTGATGGGAAGCAGACGCGCAGCTTCCAGTATATTGATGATTTGATTGAAGGAATGATAAGAATGATGAATACGGAGGACGAGTTTACAGGTCCTATAAACCTGGGGAATCCGAATGAATTTCCGGTATTGGAATTGGCGGAAAGGATCATTAGTATGACCGGTTCATCTTCGAAGATTGTATTTAAGTCTTTACCGGATGATGATCCGAAGCAACGCCAACCGGATATTACATTGGCTAAAGAGAAATTGGGCTGGCAGCCTACTGTTGAACTTGAAGAGGGGTTGAAGCGTATGATTGAATATTTTAAAAATGTCTGAAGCATAAAAAAAGAAAATTATGAATATGGAAATTAATCCTTCTGAATATAAAGTCCTTATTGTGGACGATGTGATTTCAAACGTCCTTTTATTAAAGGTACTTTTGACTAACGAGAAATTCAAAATTGTGACTGCCGGTAATGGAACGCAGGCGTTGGAACAAGTGAAGAAGGAAAATCCGGATCTTGTATTACTGGATGTAATGATGCCGGATATCAGTGGCTTTGAGGTAGCTCAACAAATGAAAGCGGACCCCGAAATGGCTGAAATTCCCATTATCTTCCTGACTGCTCTAAACAGTACGGCGGATATCGTAAAAGGATTTCAGGTGGGTGGTAATGACTTTATTTCAAAGCCATTCAATAAAGAAGAATTGATTATTCGTGTGACGCACCAGATTTCGTTGGTTGCAGCGAAAAGAATCATTGTTGCACAAACGGAAGAGTTGCGTAAGACGATCATGGGACGCGACAAACTCTATTCTGTGATTGCACATGACTTGCGTTCACCAATGGGATCTATCAAGATGGTATTGAACATGCTGATTCTGAATTTGCCGAGTGATACAATCGGTGATGAGATGTATGAATTGCTAACGATGGCTAATCAGACAACAGAAGATGTATTCTCATTGCTTGATAATCTGCTGAAATGGACGAAGAGCCAGATTGGTAAGCTGAAAGTGGTTTATCAGGATATTAATATGGTGGAAGTCGTAGAGGGCGTAAGTGAAATCTTTACGATGGTGGCCAGCCTGAAAAATATTAAGATAGTACAAGATGTGCCTGTAGAGAATGTGGCTGTTCGTGCTGATATTGACATGATTAAGACAGTGATTCGTAATTTGATCAGCAATGCGATTAAGTTTAGCAATGAAGGTTCGGAAGTAGTGGTGTCACTGACAGAGGAAGATGGTATGGCAATCGTAAGTGTGAAAGATAGTGGTTGCGGTATTGATGACGAAAATCAGAAGAAGTTGTTGCACACTGATACTCATTTCAGTACCTTCGGTACAAACAATGAGGAAGGTTCGGGACTCGGATTATTATTGTGTCAGGACTTTGTTGTCAAGAATGGTGGTAAACTGTGGTTTACTTCAAAGAAGGGAGACGGATCTACATTTAGTTTCTCAATTCCATTGCTCGAAAAATAATTGATTCAATGCGTTTTTGTCTCTGTTAAAGGATGCGTTGAAACTTCTTTATATTTTATTCAGGCACGGATTACACGGAATTATACGGTTTAAGATAATTGGGAAAACCGTGATCCGTCTAATTCGTGCCTGAATTTTTAATTTAATCTATCGCTTGCAGATAGCTTTAAAATCGCAATACGAACACTTTTTAGTGTCCTCTGTCTGCATGAAAGGCTCTTTTTCATTAAAGATCTCTTCTAATAATGCCTGTAAGCGTTCACGGAATTCATCTTCAAAAAAGGCGAAGTTGTTTACCGGTATTTTCGGTTTGCGGGGTTCTCCCATTTCAATAACAGGCGAATAGCTTTCCGATGCTGCCCGATGAATGTAGAGCAGGGCAGGAGCTACCATTAATGATTGCTTCCGGCTCATGATAGCGGCATACAGGAAAGTCTGGAAGATATAGTTCGGGCGTGTTTCTGATGGCGTAAACAGTTGCTCGATGTTGGCTGGAATCTTAGGGCTTCCTCCTGTTTTGTAGTCAACAATCCGCAGGGTACTTTCCTTAGCATCCATACGGTCGATTGTCCCACCCAGGCGGAGAGTGAACGGTCCTTGTCCCGTTTGTATGGTTATCTCTTCTGAAACCTTCTTTTCCATGGCGACCATTTCAAAAGGAGTATATTGAAGGTCGTTGCGGAGCAATTGTTTCAGATAGGAAACAATTACTTTGGAGTTGATAAGCTGTATGCCGTTATATTCGGGCTTTTCTTCGGGAGCGACCTTGAATAATTCTTCCTTGAAGGCTTGATCGACATAGCTTTGCAACTTTACTTCATTACGTAATAAGCGTTCAATATCTTCTTTCTGTATCATTTTTCCATTGGCAGTCAGATCGGTGTATGCCAATTGGGCAGAGAGATGGAAAATGGTTCCAAACAAAGCTGAATCAATTTCTGCACTGACTTCATCCGGTGTTTTTAATCCCGCTACGTAACGGTAATAGAATCTCAACCGGCAATCAAGATAAGCATTGAGGGCGGAAGGGGAGAGAATTACCGATGAAGGATTAGTGCTATCGTAAGTACGATAAATTCGTCTTAGTACTTCAGGTGTTTTTTCTATCTGTATCTCTTGGATACTTTGCGGAGATTGTCCGGCTTCCAGATACTCACGAGTGATATCATGCGGACCTTCCACGAGTAATTGTAGCATGAAGCGGGACTCTTCTCCACGGTTGAGACCGTCCGAGGAAGTATTGTAGAGCAGAGTGATATTTTCTGCCCGCTGTATCAGGCGATAGAAGTAGTAGGCATACACTGCATTCTTATGTTCGATAGTGGTCATGCCAAAAGCTTTCCGGAGGTTATAGGGAATAAAAGAAGATTCTCCTCCGGATTTGGGGAGTTGTCCTTCGTTGAGAGATAATATGATGAGATTCCGGAAGTCCAGATTACGTGTTTCCAGTACTCCCATAACTTGCATTCCGATAGCGGGTTCTCCGTGGAAAGGAATATTGGAAGCTGTCAATACTTTGGTAATCAGTCGTTTCAGGGTGTCGGTGCGTATACTTAGTTCTCCGCTTTCAATCAAACTGTAGAGACGGTTGATTTTGGTATGGCTTTGGAAGAGGGATTCTCTATAAAGTTGATTGAAAATATCATTGTATTCCCCTTCTTTGCGATAAATGGTTGAAATATCTTTGATTAATTCAATCAGATAATCGCATAGCTCTTTAATGCCATTACGGTGAGTGAAGAGGGTAGCCAGGAAATCATCTTGCTTCAGTTCCGATGGAAGTGGATAGAAGCGGTTTGTTTGGGTTAGTTCGCGTTCTAGTAGACCGGCATGGGATGAGATTTGCTGGGTATAGGGATGTTTCAATATGGCTGATACCGCCTCGTAAGTGAATCGGCCGGTATCGGAGCGGTAACCGTTGGTTTGTAGCTCCATAGCGGCATTGATAAAACTGTAAATAGGAGTTTGAGCCAATGGGAATCCCATGGTGATATTGACATTCTTCACTTCCTGCGGAATGGAATGAAGTACAGGGAGCAGCAGGGCTTCATTACAAAGTACTACGGCATTTTCTTTTTCCTTTTCTTCAGCGATTTGTGAATGATTGTCCGTAATCATTTTGATCCATTCGGGGAGGAAACGGGCTTGTGCATTCTCGGTGGAAGCGGAAATATAACGTATTTTTTTCGGTTCTTTGAAGGTATCGAAAAAGCTTTCCGGAAGTTCGTTCGGAAATTCCCCCAGATTACGTTTCAGAAATTCTCCGGCTTCATGTTTTCTGATTTGTTGGGTGTAGAAAATATCGTAGTCCCAATAAAAGAGTGCTTTGCCTGCATCTTTCAGCTTTCTGAAAAATTCGTTTTCTACTTTGTTCAGTACATTGAAACCGACAAATATGTATTTGTCGTATTTGAGTTGATCGGTATCGAGTTGCTCAATCACATTCCGGTAGAGCATGCCTTCGTATGCGATGCCTAGCTCTGTCAGGTTTTCCCGGTAATGATGGTAGATAGTGCCTAGTTTGTCCCAAAGGGAAATAAATTTCTCTTTGAGTTCGGTTCGTCTTTCAATGGAGAAATTCTGAAAAAACTGTTGAATGGCTTCTTCCTGTTCTTTGTCGAGGAATTCATAGTCGTCCATCAGGTTTTTCAGATCTTGCAGATTACTAAATAGTTTGTCGGCATCAACCATATTCTTATCCACATCATCAAAATCACTAATCAACAACTCTCCCCAGAAGTAGAAATCATCCAATGTTTCCTGGCTCTGTGTTTCCTCTTTGAATACTTTATAAAGCTCACAAACCAATCTAATAGGGTCACCGCTTTTTTGTACTGATAGTTTCTGAAACAGGTCGCTGATACTCATGGCGGCTGGTGACCAGATCGGTTGATCGGATTCTCCTGCCAAATATTCATTGAAAAACAAGTTAGCACGTTTATTAGGGAAAACGAGTACCGTACGTGACAGATCGTTTCCTATCTTGGTATATAAATCATGAGCGACTAGTTGGAGAAATGATTGCATATTGATTAAACTATTTTCTGATTCTTGTATTTATTGTAATCGGAACATAACAGGTACGGTGAAATAAACAGCAACTTTAGTACCATCTTCCAGTTCTCCCGGTTTCCATTTAGGCATTTGATTAATGACGCGTAAAGCTTCTTTATCCAGATAAGGATCTACGCCACGTAAAACTTTTGGTTTGACTATATTTCCTTCTTTATCAACGATGAACTGAATAATAGTACGCCCCTGTACACCATTACCTTCTGTTCCTGTATTAGGGTATTGAATCTGTTTTGCAAGAAATTCCATGAGAGCTTGCTGGCCTTCAGGAAAATCGGGCATAACAGGTACTTTCTCGTAAACGTCAGGATAGTTTATACGAGTATAAGTGATTCTCAATTCCGGGCCATACATCGCACTGAATGAAAGCATCAGATTGTATGTCACTTGTATTGTCTCATTTGCCAACATGCCAGGTGTCCAACGAGGAATGAGAGACATGACCCTTAATATTTCAGCTTCAACTTTGGGGTGTATCTTGCGGGTAATCTTAGGGTTGATAACTTGTCCGTCATAATCTATAGTGAATTTTACATCAGTGTATGTATTATTAGCAATACTATCTATTTCTGAATAACGAAGATTTTCTTTCAGAAATTCTATAAATTTTTCTGTTCCTCCGGGAAATTCCGGTAGCTTTTCCGGGCCATAAAAGGGGGCTTCCCCTTTCATGTCTTTTTCTTGTATCAGGCTGTCGGCAGTAATGGCCCAATTCATTTTAGGGCATTGTAGTGTTTCTGCGTTCAATGAAGTAGGAGGTATTATTGTGAGTATACCAGTTGATAGTCCAAACAGAGTGATGGCCTTACCTACACGGCGTTTTCGTTCAAGCTGCTGCTCCAAATAACGAACTTCCGCTTCGCATTTGGGACAAGTGCCCAAACAGTCTCCCTGATACTGACATTCAGAGGTGATGAATTCAATATCATTCGCTTCGGCTATCTGCCGACGAATCTCTTTTAAAATTTTGCAAGTTTGTTTTCCTCGTACCATGTCATTAATCATTAGGGGTTTTATAAGTGAACCGGTCGAACTGGGTAATTCCCATTTCTTTCAGAAGTTCTATGCTTTGGTCAATATCCTTCTCCGTATTATAGGAAGGGATAAGTGGTGTCCGAATAACGATTTGCTTGGCTTTGTCTTGCCCGATTAAATATCGTAAATTACCTAAGACGTTTTCATTATTCTTTCCGGTATATCGCTGATAGATGTCATTATTCATATCTTTGATGTCGACTATGTAATTATCTATAATAGAAATCAGTTCTTCTACATTCTGTTGCGGAACATTGAGAGAGGTTTCGACAGTGATTCTCCATTCCGGGCCACAGAGTTGGCGGAATTGCCTGATAAATTTGCTTTGTAATAAAGGTTCTCCACCTCCAAATGTGACTCCGCCGCAACTCGCCAAAAAGTAAAGTTCATCTTTGCGTACTTCCTCGTAGAGCTGGTTACAATTATAGCTCTCCCAAACACCATCAGGCTGCAAAGATGTCGGGTTGAGACAGTATTTGCAACGCAACGGACAACCGTGAAAAGCAACTAATGTTGTAACTCCTTCACCGTCAATTGTTAGTCGATGGCGGGCGATGCCGATGAGGGGAACTGCTTTCATACTTTTTCTATTTTTTCTTCATCCACATACCACAAGTAACCGGTGATATTCTTATATCCCATCTTGGTAAGTAGCTGCATGTAGCCTTTTACCTGTTTATTATATTTAGGGTTTTCCTTACCAAATTTGAAATCAACTACAACAACCTGGTTGTCTTTCATCATTACGCGGTCCGGGCGACGGGTTTGTAGCACTCCTTTTTCTTTATAGATAATGGCGCACTCATTAAATAATGTCCACTTCCCGGAATACCAATCTTGAATTTCAGGAGAAGAAAAAGCCTTCGTTGCAACTTCGCGGGCTACTTTTTCTTTCTCATCATTTCTGATCACTCCTTCAAAAATAAGTCGTTCGATGGCCGGATCTATATCTTCTGCTGTTTCGATAACAGAAAACAGGGTGTGTAACATACGCCCGCGGTTGATAAAGCGGTCGTCCGAGTCTTCTTCCTCAATTCCCTGGATGAAGTCCGCTGAACGGTTGGACTGACGAAACTCAATATCATGGCGCATGGATTCCATCCGGATAGGGAGCTTTTCCGGTTTCTGGGTTAGCTTGTTGGTCGATGTCTTTGTTCTTTCTTTTTCTGACGGACATAGTTGTCCTTGTTCGTAACAGTCTTCTTCCCAATCAATACCTTCTTCCTTAGCTACGATTGGGAGAGTGTTTGCCAACAGTTCGGACATGGTACCTTTTTGATTTTTTCTGCTCCAGATAATAAGGTTTTTTCCTGCACGGGTAAAAGCAACGTATAACAGATTGAGGTTATCTACCCAAAGTTGGAGACGCTCTTGCAGGTAGTCGTTTCCATAAATAGATTCTGCCATTTGGGTGGAGTAGTTGATAGGGAGAATATCCAACGCGTCGAATGGTGCTGCTTGCGGGGTACACCATACAAGTTGGTTATTGGTCTCATTCTCCAGTTTCCAGTCGCAGAAAGGGAGGAGCACGGTATGGAATTCCAATCCTTTGGATTTGTGTATGGAGAAAATCCGGATTCCTTCTACTTCTCCGCTTGGAATTGTTTTACTGCATAACGTTTCGTCCCAATACCGGATGAATCCGTCGAGTTCGGAAGAGTTACTTTGCAGATAGTCAGTGACAGCATCGAAGAATGCGAATAAGTAGGCATCCTGGTCTTTGATAAGATTCATCTCGAATATACTGAAAAGCTCTTCCAATAGCTCATAGAGAGGCATTAGCCTTAATTCTTTTATCTTTTCAAGAAAAGCGGCGGGAAGATAATTCTCGGCAGGGAGGAGTAGGAGGGTATTCCAATCCAGTCCTTTTTGTAAAACTTCGTTTTGATAGGCTACGGCCAGTTGGGCACGCGCTATTTTGTTGTTTTCGTCGGAAAGAAATCGCAAGGCGTCCAGCATCATACAAATGGCAAGAGAGGCGTCAAGGCGAAAGGCTTCGTCTGATACCACTTTGTAGTGTAGCTCCTTATCAAAGTAATCGGCAATACGGGGAATACTTTTATTTTTTCGTACTAAGATGGCGATATCATTAAGCTGTACTCCGGAGGCGAGGAGGTTTTCCACTTCTGCTCCCAGGCTAATAAGTGTCTGCTCGGTATAGTCATGTTCTTCGTCGGGTTCGAGAAAAGAGACTTTAACGTATCCTTTTTCTGTACTTCGGGGAGATTCCTGCACAACGTCGGCATAGGCTTTCTGCAAATCCTCACAATCTTTGCCTAATTGCTGTTTATACACTCCGTTCAGATAGTTGGCAGCAGCTGTGAAGATTCGATTGTTAAACCGGATGACATTCGTTTCACTTCTCCGGTTGGTAGCCAATGTCTTGACGCGGATCGGAAAATGTTCAATGTGGTCATTCAGGCTGTTGAGAATTCCCCAGTCACCATTCCGCCAACGATAAATGGACTGTTTGACGTCTCCTACAATCAAACTGTCTGCTCCCTGAGACAGCCCTTCAAGCAAGAGCAGTTTGAAGTTGCCCCATTGCATTCGGCTGGTATCCTGAAACTCGTCTATCATGACATTATGGATATTTGTCCCTATCTTTTCGAATACAAAAGAGGAGTCACCGTCTTTCACCAGCTGGTGAAGCAGGGCGTTCGTGTCTGACAACAGGAAACGATTGTTGTCGTGGTTCAACTGACGTACTTCTTCGTCGATATTGGCGAGAAGTTGCACTTTATTGAGATGCTGCAAGGATAACCGGCAACTATTCAGTAACAAATTATTCTTGGAACGCAACTTTTCAGCATCTTCCAGAATTTGTATAAGACTGGAATTAGCCAGGTTGATGATATCCGCATAACGGGGAGAAGTCTTGGTTGCCCAATTCTTGGCATCTTCCAGACATTTCTCTACTGTGGCATTACGGATATCATTGCTTAAAACGCCATTATTCAGTTTACGGAAATAACTTCCGATTCCGCGCGAACCGTTTTTCAGATCATCAGCAGATAATGCGTGACCATCCAGTTCTCCTTCGAATTGGTCGTAAAATCCTTTCATTTGCTCCAGTATTTCCGTTTCCAGAGCTTTCAGTTGTTTGCGGTATTCTTTGATGGTGTCCGGATTGCGTAGTCGTTGCCGAAGTCCTTCTCCTTTTTCAATATAACCTTCATCGAAAATATTGCGTCCGAAACTTTTAACTTCATCTGATACGTTCCACCGTTTATCATCGGCAATTCGCTCGTTGATATAGTCTAATAACCATGCAAGGACAGGGGAAGTGGGACCTAACTTCTCGATCATGCTATCTACTGCGTCACTAAGAACTTCGGTGTTGTTTAACTCGATATTCAGGTTCGGACTAAGTTCCAGCTCCCGTGCGAGGTTACGCATGACAGATTGGAAAAATGAGTCGATAGTCTCTACCCTGAACCGGCTGTAATCATGTAGCATATAACTAAGGGCAATGCCTGCCGCTTCCCGTATCTCCTGCTCTGTTTTTCCTGTCTCTTCTTTGATACGGTTGAGATAGGCTTCCGAATCTTTATCGCCTATCTGTATGCCGTAAAGCTGACTAAGAATACGTTCCTTCATTTCTGCCGTTGCCTTATTGGTAAAGGTTACAGCGAGAATTTGCCGGTAGGCACGGGGATTGAAAATTAATAGTTTGATGTATTCCACGGCCAGGGTAAATGTTTTACCTGAACCTGCGGAGGCTTTATAGACTAAAAGTTCGCTCATGTTTCTGTTTAAGGGATATATTCGATTTTAGCAACGATTACTCGTATCTCTTCCGGTTCTTTCCCGGCTTTTACTAATGCCTGATGGAAGTTTTTAGGGAAGAACATGAAGAATGTGTCCGGAGTGGAATCTACATATTTTATTTTTTGGGCTTTGTAGAAAGTAACATCCGGTTTATATTCGGTGATAGGCTCCGCATATTCGGCTGAAGTAATTCCGAAACGTTCGGTACCCTTTATTACATATTGCAGATCGATGCCGTGGCGGTGTGCTTCAATTTTACGTTTACTGACATCTTGTGTTGTTGCGTCCTGCACATTGATGTAGCAATGTTCACCATCTACTTCGTATCGCCCGGCAGGCATATTTACGAGGTCGTGGGTAGCCAACCATTGGAAAGTCTTGTCCCACACTTTCTTGTTCTTGTGATATTGTGAGGCAAACTCCTGATAATCGGTTGTCTTATGAGGCATTGCCTTCAGTCCGTTCGCCCATTCTTGCTTCTGTGTCCATTGGCGGGCTTGTTTAAGAGTCCAGTTGTCAGCAGATTCTTGTGAACATACATTTTCTGTGAAGAAGAAAAGAAAAAGTCCGATAAACAGGCTTGAACTACTAAATACGAAGTTTGATTTCATGATTGTTCGAAAAAATTAGGTCCGAAAATGAGTATGAATAAAGGTAGATAGTCTTTTAATGCTACTCGTAATAGCTTTAAAGCTTGTCCAATCCTGTAATTAATCGTTTGTGGAGATACATTCAGTTTCTCGGCAATTTCTTTATGCGTCAGATGTTGATTACGGTTCATCTCGTAGGCTTCGAGATATTCTTTCGGAAGTCTTTTTAGTGCTTCTTCATATAGACGGAAAAGCTCATCACTCAAATAGAAGTCCGGGTTATTGAGCTCACTATCATATTTATCAACGATTTCCTGATGTACTTTTCGTTTAATTTCAAAATGGGAAAGACGGTTGAGGGCTTTATTCTTGACAATCGTAAAAAGAAGTGTTTTGAGTGTCAGATCTTCCATCAGAGTACAACGGTTTTCCCACAGCCACATCATTGTTTCCTGCACAATCTCCTCTATTTCTTCCTGCTCACCTACGTATTGAGAACAAAAAGCACATAGCCTACGGAAATAATGTCTGTAGACGACGTCAAAAACTTTTTCTTCTCCTGCTTTTAGGGCAGTAATAACGGACTTATTATTATTAATATCCAAATATATCGGAGATTGTGACATTCTCTTTTAATTTATGTAAGACAAAAATAATGAAAGAAGTAGATAAATGAAATAAAAATGCGAGAAAAAATATTTTTTTCTTTTTTCGTTTAGTATATTTGTACTCACAACTGTATTACTACAAAGGTTTTATAGTTTTTTTATTGTAAAAAGGTTAAATGAGCATGGATGAAACTATCTTGTTGAATTATCTGCAGGGTGAATGTAATGATGAAGAAGCTGCCCGGGTGGAAACTTGGTGCGAGGAAGAACCGGGGAATCGGAAAACTTTAGAGCAACTTTATTATACTCTTTTTGTAGGTGAACGTATAGCGGTGATGAATGCTATAGATACAGAGGCGTCATTAGATAAATTTAAGTCGGCTATCAGAGAAAAGGAGAAAAAGACTAAACGGAAAAATATCTCAATCCGTTGGGGACGTTATGCTACTGTGGCTGCTGCTTTTCTTACCGGGCTTGTTTTTGCCGGTGGAATTGCCTGGGGATTACTTTCCGATAAACTTTCAGATTATGAGGTGATAACTGCTGCCGGACAGAGAGCACAGACTGTACTGCCGGATGGTAGTAGGGTATGGCTGAATGCATCTTCTAAATTAGTTTATCATAATTCTTTCTGGAGTTCGGATCGCCAAATCGATTTGTCGGGTGAAGCTTATTTCGAGGTTTCCCATGATAAACATGCTCCATTTATCGTGAACAGTAAACAAATCAAGACTTGTGTGCTTGGTACGAAATTTAATGTGCGTGCACGTGAAGAAGAGAATAGGGTAGTGACTACCTTGCTTCAAGGTTTGGTGCGGGTGGATTCTCCACGAACGGAAGAGAATGGCTATTTGCTGAAACCGGGACAGACATTGAATGTGAATACGGATACTTATCAGGCAGAGTTGATTGAATATAACCAACCTACGGATGTGCTCCTGTGGATGAAAGGTAAGTTGGAATTCAAGCAACATTCTTTATTGGAAATAACCAATATTATGGAGAAGTTGTATGATATTAAATTTATCTATAAGGATGATGCTTTGAAATCAGAACGGTTTACCGGTGAATTTTCTACTGATAGCACTGCTGATGAAATACTGAATGTTTTGATGCATACAAATCATTTTTCTTATAAGAAAGACGGACGGATTATTCGGGTGATGAAGAAATAAGATATCAACATAAGTCTTTTTACAGGGGGATTCTTAATGAGTTAAGAATCCCCCTTTCCTTTATGGCTTTCTTAGATCATTAGAGAAACAAGTGTTTGATCGAAAATTTTATTTTGGTGAAGTTTTGAACAAACTTCACCATGATGAGCCCATCTAAATAGAATTAGTTAAAAACCGCATTCAGCCTTCAGTCTACTTAAAAAGTTCCTTTTCATCGGTGCTTTTGGCTGAACGCGAACCTGAAAACAAAAAGGAGATGTAAATAGTCTCTTTTTTAGAGTCTCTATTTACCTTCAATAGAGCCGCTGTTTGAGTGAAACATAGCCTTCGTTTTATGCGAATAGAGACTCTGATTTACTAACCCGGCATGTCAACGACTTTAACTCGACATATCAATGTCGCTCTTTATCAAGGCGTTTACGAACAAAACTGAAACGGCTGAAACCGGATGATAGCGTAAAGATTCAGTAGGAGAAATTTAATTCAAAACCATAAGTCATAAGAAAGATGTACGAAGATGAACTAACTGGTAGAGATCTGGAGTATTCTTTTGGGAGATAGATTGATGGTCTGGAAGTATATTTGTGAAGTATGTTTCTAAAATAGAGGGTAATCCAATTGGATTACCCTCTATTTTAGCATTTCTATGTTACCTATTCATTATGTTTATTCACTTTTGGGTTCGTAAACATTAAATTCTGTAACATCCGTACGACCGTTTGTAGAGATAGTGATAATCTGATATTTTAGATATTGCGTAGTAATAGGAGAGATGAACGTGATGTTTTGTGTACTACTACCGGGTATTGCTAATGAACTTAATGATTTCCATGTCATACCATTTTCAGACTGTAATATTTCCACTTCTCTAGGAGCATATGCATTTCCCCAGTGATTCGTTTTGATGCCTGTTAAAACCTTAGTTTCTCCTAAATCAACGGTGAACCAGAAGCCTTTATTATTTAGAGCAACGTCAGTTCCAGTCTTGCCATCAATTAAATTATTAGGTGCGCCGTCTACTCCTTCTTCCACATTAACAATCCAACCTGCACGATTACTGATAAGTTGGCTATTGCTAGGAGTACCACTTTTTAGATTACAGTAGGCAGCTTTATTAATGATGACAGGTAAGATACTTAAATTACTGCTAATGACAGTGTTCTTATCATTGGTAGTTACATTACTGATTGATACACTGAAAGAGAAACTTGTTTTTTCCATGATACTGGCGAATATCGTTGGATCGACCGTTGCAGTGATTTCTTCAGAAGTCATCTGTCCTTCTTTGAGAGTAACCTGTGAGGAACTTAAAACGATCTGGCTTGCATCAAGCCCTTCTGTTTCACTTTTTGCACTTAATGCGATAACCATATCTGTAGAGACTGCTTTCTGTGTTTTTACAGTAAAAGCCATCTTAATTTCATCTCCTCCGATTCCATTCGCATCATGAGTCAGATTGAACTTTTTTACATTCCCCGATAAATAGTCATTTCTCTGTAGAGACACATACGTAGCATTCCACTCGTTAAAAACTTCTTCATCATCACTACAGGACGAAATGAATGGGACAAACAAGCCGAGTAGGGCTGCTATTGATAGTGATTGAAATATATTTTTCATATGTACATACGATTAAATTATTACTATTTCCATTCGGTAGATTTGTCTGTAGATAAAATACCGTCAATCCAGGTAGGAGTAGCAGAAGTTGTCAAAGTATGACCTTTACCGGTTGCATCTTCGAACACATTACCTTGTCCTTCATTGAATCGCCAATAAGCTTCCAAACCTACAGATTTAGGGCTAACTTGCGTCATGTTATTCTGAATTTGAGAAGCGGAACGAACTACGGACCAAATACGTGCTTCACTCATCAAAATTTTACAGTTTCCCCATCTACTATAAGAATCATCACCTAAGCAGAACCAATTTACATCAGAGAAAGTTGTAGCTCCTGTTGGTATACTCAACACACCCGAATCAACTCCGTTTATGTAAAGTCGATAGTTGGAACCATCACAGACCAATGCTAAATGTTGCCATTCGTTTGGCTTGAAAGAATTACTTGGATTCAAATAAAGCCGGTTACGTCCTACAATCTGTACTAATGAATGTGCCTTATAATTTTCATTGTCACTTTGAGGATCCTCAAAACGTAAAAGGATGAAGTTTGCATCATCTCCTCCGTTCTTAAAGACTGCACGGTCACGGTCAGCTGTGTTGGCTACCTGAAAACGAACCTCTATCGTATATTGTGAATACGTTTCGGGAGATTCTGTGAATTTATTAGCTTTTAAACTAGGAGCGCCAACAAACATTGGAGCTGAAAATTCGATAATACTTTCTGCCAAAATAACAAAGGTTCCGGTATTTTCCATCGGTGAAATACTTCCATCCTGCAATACAAGTTTTACAGGCAGTGCATATGATTCTCCTGACTTCATCATTTCCTGGCTAAAAGCTTTCAAAGCAATAGAAAGGGCATCAGTAGCATATTGTCCGGCTTTCACTGTAATGGTTTCCGGTAATGTATAATATCCTTCGGGCAACATTATATATCCGGTTCCATTTATATGGTTATAAGCATCCAATACTGATTGATCTGTGACCAGCTTATAGTGATTATCAGTAGAAGAAAGATTACTTAGATGCACATTTAAGGTAGTAAAGCTTTCTCCAGAAGCTTGTACTGTTACTTTCTGACTTGTACTGGAAAGAGCTTCTTCAATATAAGCATGTGTATCTAAAGTATCGTATTTTGCATCTCCACAACTTACTATACTTCCTAAGCCTGTTATGACTGCGGAGAAGCATAAAATTTTTATATAATTCATACGTTTCATAGTTTACATTAATTTTTAAGTAATGAATGTGATGACGGGTTCATAATTTGAATAGCACGGCGTATATTTTTATATTCTGGTGAAGTTCCATACTCTGCTTCCATATGATAGGTTCCTGCACCACCTTTACGGAATCCGTTACTTGGTTGCCAGCGTGCCATTCCTTCGAGAGATTTCATTTTGTTACCATAACGATCAGTGTAATCATATCCACCGTCCATAGCAGCATCGGTAGCCTCGAAATTCTCGGTCATGATGGTCATCTTCGTGATTTGTTCTTCAGACATGACACTGCTATACGTCTGAACAAGTCCTGCACCTGCTACGCCGCCTGTGATAAGACGTTTATCGAGTTTAGAATCACTGCCAGGACTACTATTATTGTAAGCCTGAATGATAAAATAGTCAAAATATAACCCGACTTCAGGTCTACCTGTTATGCTCTGTGGTTCGCCATCGATAACTAATAATTTACCAGTTCCTGATTTCGGACCGAAATATTTGCCTAGTTCATCAACAAATGCAAACATTCTATCGTCTTCGTCTACGATATTACCGGGGTTGCCAAAATTAGGTTCATAATCGATATCAAAGCCGTCGTAACCATATTTGTTTACTGTATCGGCAATGGCGCTTGCATATTTGCGAATGGATGCTTCTATTGCTTCCTTATTTGATTCATCGGAAGGCCATCCCCAAAAATCATTCACAGCTTCTTTTTCGGATGAAAATCCCATATTTTCCCAATTTTCACGAATATTCTGCGGAGTAATTTGATCGCCTACACTTCTGATAATAAAACACATGGTAAAACGAGTACCTTTAACTTGTTGGCAAAATTCCAGATCTTTTTTTTGAGCTTCTGTAATGTTCGACCAATTTCCCCAAATAGAAACAATATCTACACTATCAGGAATACCGGCTAAAGAACTTTTCATATAGGCACCTTCACCACTCCAGCCACCAAACCAACCAAATGCAACTTGGTGATCTGTCTGTTTATAGGCACGCAAGGCCGCATAATATTCATCCGATACGATCGATTCGGGAAAAGTTTTTGCTTCTGACTCCGTCCAGTCACTGCAACCGATCAATGAGGTCGTTGCCAGTGATATGAGTACAATGTATAATAAATAAATTTTCTTCATAAAAGTCCTTTTTATGCATTATATAAATTAGTTCTTTTTAGCCCACTTTAAGTCAGTAGCTTCGTTATCAGCACCGCCTAGTTCTGCTACTCCCAGATCATAATTGGCTTTATTGTTTTGTGCCTCTGTATAAGGGAAACTTAGACGACGCATACCGCGTTGGCTGCTCACACCACAATCTGATAGATTGTCGATACAAGGATAAAGTTCCGGATAACCTGTACGGCGATATTCAGCCCATGCTTCCAATCCTAATGGATAATTGGCGATCCATTTTTGAGTAATGACACGTTGGAAATTCTTTCCATTTACGTTGTCAGCCTCGCTGTCATCCCACATTACACTCACAGTATTGGTAATTGTAGCAGTAGCATTTTGCACAACATCACTTTCATGTGATACGACAGGAGCCTCGTCAATCTTCATGTATTCAGTGGCTGAAACCTGATATTGTTCCATTGATAAATTAATACCATCTTCGTAATAGGCTTTTGCTGTTTTAGAACCGACATTCCAACCACGCAATTTTCCTTCTGCACGTAAAAACGCTGTCTCTGCAGCACAGAAAACCATTAATTTAGAAGTTGCCGTATATGCAGGAATAGAGAATCCTGCTGCATCTGCCTTTTTAAAATCAGCATCTCCAGTACGCATACCTACATATTTATCTGTTTTCCCGGCAAGGGTAGACTTATTAAAGAACTTCGGCATACGTGGATCGCCATATGCATTCATATAATCTACAATATTTGCATTCACACGCAGATCACCCCAACTTACAGCTGCCAGTTGATAGGGATTACTCTGCGTGCCACAAGAAAGCATAGCATTATCCGAATTACTTTCAATCAATCCTGCTTTATGTGTTACTGCTGCTTCAGCTGCCTCTTGAGCAATGCCAGGCCATGTTCCGCTGATTCGCATTGCAACACGTAAACGCATTGAATTGGCTAGCTTAGCCCAACCTGAATAATTTCCATCAAAAACCGGATCATTGGCTCCCAATGGGGCATTACCATTTGTTTCTACATAATAGTTGTACAAAACATCGGCTGCATTGGCTAAATCACTTAATATACTGGTATAGACCTGTTCCTGGGTATCATAAGATACATAGAAATTACCCTTCTTTACTTGGCTGTAAGGCATCGGTCCATAACAATCCGCAACGCGAAGCATTGTTATTGCACGTATCATACACGCAAAAGCATAATAATGTCCCGTAGAATTTGTCGCTTCTTGTATTTGGAAAAAGTTTCCATATATTTTTTCAAACGGAGTGTTCCAGGGGGTAGCATTCCAGGCATCACTCTGATTGAATGTGCTGAAGTTTGTACCACTCCATGTGTTAGAACAGCATAGATAGCCACCTAACTGTCCCACCATCTGATCTTGCATTTGAGAGTCATTCTGCTGAATATTCACAATTGTTTCAATCATAGATTTCATCAAAGTCGCAGGGTCTGCATCATGAATTTGATATTGATTCGTATTATACTCCTCAAATTTATCGGTACAACTTCCTGCCAGTAACAACAGAGCGGCACCGACTGTGATATTTCTTAAATATTTTCTCATAACATTAGCTTTTTCTTTTAGAATTGAACTTTCACATTAAAACCGAAGTTACGCAAGCTGGGTTGCATAAAGTAGTCTACATTCATATAATAGTTACTGGAGGTAGAGGCAGACAATTCCGGGTCAAATGGGGCTTTACAATAAATCATCCATAAATTACGTCCTACAATACCCAAAGTAACATTCGCCACATTTTTAAACCATCTTTTAGGAAGTGTATAGTTTAGACTCAATTCCTGCAAACGTACATTGGTTGCACTATATAGATAATAACGACCGTAGCCACCTTCACCCGTACCAATAGTCTGGTAATACTTTTGGGCGTTAACTTTGCCGTTATTAATAGGTATACCACCATTATCACGAGCTGTTGCAGATGTTTCGGATACTCCATAATAATCTAAAATACCTTGAGTAGCCGAATAAGCTAATCCGCCTACACGGGCTGATAATACAACTCCTAAATCAATTCCTTTATAAGTGAAATGATTGGTCCATCCGAGGTTGAAATCAGCATCCAGATTACCTACTTTTACCGGAGTGTTTGATGAAGTGATACCCAGATTACCATTCTGATCGACTTTTATATTACCGTTATTGTCTTTTGTCAGCTGGTTGTATACATAGATATCAGTCATGGAACCTCCTTCTGTCAGGATGACGCGAGGAGCTACATTCTCTTTACCTAACCAACCCACATTCATTTCATCCATTTGGATAGCTTCTCCTGTCACAGGATTCACGCTACCGCTTGCCAGTCGTTTCACCTTGTTACGGTTTAGAGTGAAGGTTGCATTAGAAGACCATCCGAATCCTGCCCATTTATCACTGAATCCTAAAGCTAATTCAATACCCTGATTTTGCACGTTACCAGCTTGTACAATCGCTTGTTTATATCCGGAAGAAGAGGGGATATCTACCTTAAATGTTTGGTTCAGTGTATTAGAACGATAGTAAGTAGCGTCTAAATTAAAACGATTTCCCCAGAATTTCAAGTTCAAACCGATTTCCCAGGATTTAGTCTTTTCAGGTTTCATATTGTCCATCGGATATACGGTCGGATTCGCCCAGTTATGTGTCTGGCTGTTGTATTCGTAACCCGGATTAGTAAGGAAACGATCGAAAGAAGAGGCTACCACTGTATACGAACCGCGTATTTTAGCATAAGAAATCACCTCTGGTAGTTTAACCATTTCTGATAATAAAGCCGATAAACCGACTGACGGATAAAAGAACGATTTTTGTTTGGAGAATGCGAGTTTTGAATCCCAGTCATTACGTCCGGTTACAGTTAGATACAGTTGATTTTTCCAACTTAATTCAGCACTGGCAAAAATACTTTGAATTTCATCTTCATATCCGGTAGGGTCCGGTTTATAGTTGGCGGAGAAATTAATATTGTTGATCTGGAAGAAGTTGGGAATAACCAGGTCACCTGCAATATATAACTGATCCATTGAAGTATGATATATGGAAGCACCAACATTGGCTGTTAAATGAAAATCACCAAATGTTTTATCTATATTAGCCAGGAAATCGGCATATAAAGAACGTTCCTGACGCATGGCATCTTCAAAACCACCGCTTACACCACAGAATGTTGTTAATGTAGAAGCAGATTTTTCGTTTTTATTCCGGTAGTCGGAGTTGTCCAGATTGACGCGACCAACAACATTGAGCCAATCTGTAGCCTGCCATTTCAAAGAAGCGTTCATCATATAGCGTTTCTTGTTGGAAGTACGGTTGATGCGATTTTGTATCCAATATGGATTTTGTAATGACAAACTTGCATCACCATAAGGCCAATATTGTTCCATATAGCCGTAGTTAGTATTATAACGTTCATACAAACGAATTTCGTCAAAGTTGTCTCCACGAGGGAATAGATACAGTGATGGGAGAGGGTTATAATACTGTCCTTGAGAAACCATGTTTTTGTTGTTCTGAACGATATATTGTGCACCGATATCCAGAGTAAGTTTATCATTCAGGAAATGGGTGGTATTACGTGCCGTAAAATTATAACGGTTATAGGAGTTATTCGGAAGAATTCCACCGGAGTTAGTTGTAGAAGCAGAAAGATAGGTCTGGTTTTTGGTATTTCCTGTAGATAATGCTACCGAATTGATAACATTGGATCCTGTTTCAAAGAAGTCAGATGGGTTATATCGACGGTTTGTCAATTCTCCCCAGCTGAATAATCCAGAACTTGTACCATAACGGTTCTGCATATCCGGCATAATATATGCTTTAGAGAAAGTAGTACTGTTGGATACTGTTATGGTAGTTTTCTCTGTTTGGCCTTTTTTAGTAGTAATTAAAACAACACCGTTTGCCGCAGCAGAACCATATAGTGCTGCCGCAGAAGGACCGGTCATCATACTAATACTAGCAATATCATCCGGATTTAAGTCAGCAACAGCATCTGATCCTCCCATCTCTCCAAATAATCCTTCGCCACCGCTTTTTCCTGTATTAAAAATAGGTACACCATCAATTACATACAATGCATTGTTATCTTTAGTCAGAGATTTCATACCACGCATAACAACACGTGTGGCACCACCAGCACCGGTTGCACCACTATTAATTTGAACACCGGCAACCTTTCCTGATAGTGAATTCATAAAATTGGCGTCCTTTACAGCTGTCAATTCGTCACCTTTTACCTCTTGTACATTATAACTTAACGCCTTAGTTGCACGCTTGATACCCAATGCAGTAACAACTACTTCGTCCAATACTTGCGTATCTTCTCCTAAGGTTACTTTTATAGGTTGTGCGTTGGCAAGCGTGATTGTTTGGGAGGCATAACCGATATAGGATACTTCAAGTACATCACCTTTAGCTGCTTGTATTTTGAAGTTTCCATCCATATCAGTGATAGTACCATTTGAAGTTCCTTTTACCAAAATACTAACTCCAATCAATGGTTCTCCTTTTGAATCAGTAACAGTACCACTTGCAGTAATTGGTGTTTTTTTCTGCTGCTCTTCTTTATTACTCTTCGCAGAAAGTACAATATGATTATCTACTATTGAAAAACTGACATTAACTCCTCTGAATAACTGATTCATTACATTATTCAAAGATTCTTTTGTTACCTTGATAGATATGACACGATTTATATCGACATCATTTGTGTTATAGACTACTGACATTGAAGTTTGTTTCTCAATTTCTTTCAAAGCAGTGTTCAAGGGTACTTTCGATAGATTAAGAGTGATCGTTCGTTTTTGCCCATAAGCTGAAGCAAAACACGAAACCAACAAAAGGAAGAATAACAAGTGTGAGAACTTGTGTTTTATAATTTCTTTCATCTTATTCTTTTTAATTAGAAATAGTTTTTAGAGAGTTTGTAATTAGAAGCGGTAAATGTGATTACCGTTTTCACACAAAGGTTTCATGTATCTCTGTTTATCATAATTAATAAATTTAAAGGTTACACTTAAAATAAATTCCATAAGCGCTTATTCAATAGTAATACATTTTATGTTGTAACCTTACTAAACGAAGATAAGATTTTTTTTATCAAAAAAATAGAATAGGTAGATTTCTAATTGAAAAATAAATACTCAAATATTTGATAAATAGAAGCTTATGCATTTATTAAAATCAGGCTGATTTATTACATTTGCATACATTTTGCATACAATATATGTATGCTTTACCTATTGTATAGATATAAATATTCATTTTATGTTCAAATATTCAAAAGATGGAATTTCGGTTTTAACCATATTAGATACCAGAAGAGCAAAAAAGAGTGGACAATTTCCTGTTAAAGTTCAAGTGGTATATAGAAGAAAGCAAAAATATTACTCAACTGGGAAAGAATTGTCAAAAGAAGATTGGGCAAGGTTATTAAAAGTAAAAAGCCGGTTATTGGCAGAAATTCGATCAGATATAGAGAGTAGTTTTTCAACTATTAAGCAACAAGTTAACGAACTGATACAAAAAGGAGAATTTAGTATTGAAACATTAAGCGCCAGGTTAGGAAGGCAGATGAATGATATGACTTTGCGCAGTGCTTTTCGCTTAAAAATGAAAGAACTGGAAGCCAATGAACAAGCAAACACTTACTTAAATTATCAAAGTGCTTTAAAAAGTTTAGAAGATTTCGGAGGTTCCACTATACCTTTGGAAAACATTACAATTGATTGGCTTAAACGTTGTGAAAAATTTTGGATATCAGAAGGTAAAAGCTATTCAAGCATAAGTATTTATTTCCGAGCTTTAAAGTGTGTCTTAAATCGTGCTGTACATGATGGTATCATAAAAGAATCATCTTTTCCTTTTGGAAAGAATAAATATGAAATTCCTGAAGGGTGTGGACGTAAATTAGCACTTACTCTTTCTGAAATAAAAAAAGTAATGTCTTATCAATGTGAAACAAAAGATATAGAAGAATTTAGGGATCTCTGGGTGTTTTCTTATTTATGTAATGGCATTAATTTTATGGATTTATTATTTCTTCAGTATTCAAATATTATGGATGGAGAAATATGCTTTGTACGCTCTAAGACATCTCGAACTACCAAACATAACAAAGAGATACATGCAATCATTACTCCTGAAATGTGGAATATTATTCAAAAATGGGGTAATCCAAGATTAAGCCCGCAAACGTATATTTTTAAATATGCTAGAGGATCTGAAGATGCCTTTGAAAAGATTAGATTGGTACGGCGTATTATAACCAAATGTAACAGAAGACTTAAAAAAATAGCCCAAGACATTGGAGTTTTTCAGTTGACGACTTACACGGCAAGGCATTCTTTTGCTACAGTATTAAAACGTGGAGGTGCGAAAACCTCATATATTTCTGAAAGCTTGGGACACTCTAACTTATCTGTAACCGAGCACTATTTAGCATACTTTGAAAAAGAGGAAAGAATAAGGAATGCTCAATTATTGACTAACTTTAATCTCTAGATTAATACATTTGCATGCAAATTGTATGTACAATGAAAAATGGACCAATAATTGATATAGGATAAAAGTGAGTATAATATTAAAAAACGCATATTCAGATTACCTATAATTTAGAATATGCATCTTGTTATCAGGAGTGTTTTGAAAACCGCAGGGATTTCCACTTTAGCCAAACGTAATTCAAATAAAAAAGGATAATATTATTGCAAATTATTCTTTTTATCGCCCGCGTAGTGATAGAATAATATCTAATATTGATAATATTAATCAAATGAAAAGATTCCGTTCTTTGTATTATCGGCACTAACTAGAAGAAAACAACTACTATAAAACAAGTTATTATTATTCTTTAAATGATTTGTTAGGTTCCATTTAAAGAATCAAAATGTTCCACACCGAGAAACGAAGTGATTCTCGGTGTGGAACATTCCTGAGAAAACGTCTTTTATCGAATATTCATACCGCATATATCAATAAAAACAATTTAATTACTGCATATTCATGTGCAATCATACTAACTTTTTCTTTCATTCATTGATTTTGCTCAATTGTATTTAGCCTGATATCTTAAAAATAGAACATCTAATCTATTTATCTAACAAGAATTGGATCTAGAGAAAGTATATGAAACTGATTTTCTCCCAAGCAATCACACTTACCAACGCACAACCCATGAAAGTTACCCTAGGAGAAGATACGCAAGTATTGGATGAAGTAGTTGTTACTGCATTGGGTATCAAGCGGTCAGAGAAAGCATTGACGTATAATGTACAACAGGTGAAAGGGGATGAACTTACAACTGTAAAGAGTACTAACTTTATGGGAGCACTGGCTGGTAAAGCAGCAGGGGTACAGATTAATTCTAGTGCTTCAGGTCCAGGCGGTGGTGTAAAGGTTGTAATGCGAGGTGCTAAATCTATTACGCAGAATAATAACGCTCTCTATGTGATTGATGGTATTCCAATGTATAATCGTGCTTCTTCCGGGGGTGATGGAGCTATGGCTACACAACCGAGCAGTGAATCAATAGCTGACATTAATCCGGATGATATTGAGAGCATGTCGTTGTTGACAGGACCTTCTGCAGCTGCATTGTATGGATATGAAGGAGCTAATGGAGTAGTATTAATTACTACCAAGAAGGGACGTGCTGATAAGACAACCGTGACTTATAGTAATAATACCACATTCAGTGATCCTATGATGATGCCTAAGTTTCAAAACACTTATGGTAATATGACAGGTGAAATGATGAGCTGGGGATTAGAAACTGATAAGAGATACGATCCTGCAAATTTTTTTAATACAGGAAGCAATGTATCCAATGCACTTTCTCTCTCTACAGGTAATGATAAGAGTCAAAGCTATATCTCTGTAGCCACAACTAATGCAACAGGCATTATGCCCAATAATGACTATGATAGATATAATTTCTCATTCCGTAATACTACCAACTTCTTGAATAATAAGTTTATTTTGGATACAAGTGCTAACTATATTATTCAAAACGATAAGAATATGGTATCGCAAGGGCAGTATTTTAACCCGCTTACTTCTTTGTACTTGTTCCCACGTGGCGAAGATTTTTCTGATGTAGCTGTATACGAACGTTATGATGATTTGTCGGGTGTAAATACTCAGTATTGGCCATATGGTGATTTAGGCGGTGTTTCGTCTCAAAATCCTTATTGGATTATGAATCGTATGAATCGTGAGAACGATAGAAGACGTTATAAATTGGCTGCTAGTCTACAATATAATATCATTGAAGGGCTAAATGTACAAGGACGTGTGAGCATCGATAACACCGAAAGTAAATACACCGAAAAATTCCACGCAGGTACGGTCGGTAATTTTGCCGGTCCAAAAGGGCGATATAAAGAAGAAAACCGTCTAGACAGACAAGTGTATGCTGATGTATTGGCGAACTTCAATAAAACGTTCAATGAATTTAATGTAACGGCCAATTTGGGTGCTTCTATTAAGGATCTTCGTATGGAGTTGACTTCTTTACATGGAGACTTGAACAATGTAACTAATCATTTTACTATCGAAAACCTTACACGCAGTGGTTATTATAAAGTAAATGCTGATGGTTTAAAGCGTCAGACACAATCAGTTTTTGCCAATGCGGAAATAGGCTGGAGAAGTTTTCTCTACTTAAGTCTCACCGGACGTGCTGACTGGGATTCTTCTCTGGCTCTTTCAGAAAGAGGAAATAAACCGTTTTTCTATCCTTCTATTGGTCTTTCAAGCATTTTGAGTGAAGTTATTGATTTGCCTGAATGGTTCTCATTCTTAAAAGCACGTTTTTCTTTCACTTCGGTGGGTAATGCCTATGATCCATATTTGACAAAGGTACGTTATGTTTATGATGATCAGCTTGACCAATATAAAGCAGAATCCTTGTATCCAAACTCTGATTTGAAACCAGAAATTACTAAATCTTATGAGGCGGGATTGAATATGCGTTTCTTCAAGAATACATTGAATTTTGATATTACTTATTACAACTCTGATACACGTAACCAAACATTCGCTGCGCCTCTTCCGGCAAGTTCTGGGTATACGGCTGTTAACATCCAAGCAGGTAGTGTACAGAACCAAGGTATAGAGATGGCCTTAGGATATAAAAATGAGTGGCGTGATTTCGGTTGGTCCAGTAATTTTACTTTTACTTATAATAAGAATAAAATTAAAAGATTGGCTGATGGTGTTACAAACAGAATTACGGGGGAACCGATTGAAATGCCTTATGTAGACAAAGCAAGATTAGGAGGCTCTACTTCACCGGTAGTACGCCTGACAGAAGGTGGTTCTATGGGAGACCTGTATATCAACCGTGACTTTAAACGCGATAATAATGGTTATATCTATTTGGATGCCAAGACAGGTTTGCCAAGTATGGTGGAAACCGAATATAAGAAAATCGGTTCATTGCTTCCAAAGGTTAATTTAGGATGGAGAAACTCATTTACTTATAAAGGTTTACGTCTGAATATATTGTTAAGCGGACGTTTTGGTGGTTTGGTTGTATCTAATACACAAGCTTTCCTTGATCGTTGTGGTGTTTCCGAATATAGCGCACAACTTCGTCAGGCTGGAGGAGTAACCATCAATAACAGAAATGTATCCGCTAAGGATTATCTCAGCATAGTAGCGGCTGGTACTGGTGAAGGTGACCACTATGTATATGAAGCAACCAATATTCGTTTGCAGGAGGTTAGTCTTGAATATACACTCCCTAAAAAGTGGTTGTATAACATTGCTGATGTAACATTAGGTTTAATCGGAAATAATCTGGGCATGATATATTGCAAGGCACCGTTCGATCCTGAATTGGTTGCGTCATCTACCAGTACATTCTATACTGGTGTGGATTATTTCATGCAACCTAGCTTGAGAAACATGGGATTTAGTATAAAAGTACAATTCTAATAAAGCAACGAATGATGAAAAGATTCAATATAATTAAGACTGTAAGCGTGGCAGCTTTCACTACTACTCTGCTATTCGCTTCATGTACGGGAAACTTTGACGAATTAAACACACATCCAACAGACGTGTATCCCGAAGATATGACTCCGACGGAACGGGTCGGTACGTTGTTTGTGGCTATGACTCGCTTATTGAATGCCTGTCAGGAAAATAACAGTCAACACACTGAACAAATGGTAGGGCAGTATGGCGGGTATTTTGCAACAACTGCTCCTTGGAATGGTACTAATTTTGGAACATTCAATCCTAGTGCTGACTGGGTAGATGTTCCTTATAAAGATATGTTTACAGAGTTTTATCCGAATTTCCAGACAATAAAAGAATCTACAGGAGGTACCGGATATATTTATGCGTGGGCATCTATTCTGCGGGTCGGTGTTATGCTTCGTGTAGCTGATATTTATGGTCCTATCCCTTACTCTGAAATGGGAAAAGGAGAATTCCAAGTGGCATATGACGATGTGAAAACACTCTATCATAATATGTTTGATGATTTGACACGTAGTATCAATGTACTTTCGGCATTTGTTCAGGAAAATGAAGGAAAAGAAGTACCTGTTGCCGAATATGATATCATATATAATGGTGATTTTAGCAAATGGATCAAATACGCTAACTCATTAAAACTTCGTATGGCCGTACGTATCGCTTCTAATACTGAAGATACAGAATATGCCAAACAAATGATGGCGGAAGCGATTGATGGCGGAGTAATAGAATCTAATGATGATAATGCCTTTTTTCCATCTATGCCATATAACCCATTTTGGATTGCTTCAGATTGGGGTGATTTAGCTATCAATGCAACACTTTCTGCATACATGAATGGATATAATGATCCACGTATCAGCAAATATATGAATACCTCGACTTCGTATAGAGAGTATCGTGGTGTACGTATGGGTATTAAAGATACAAGTAAAAGCGTTGAAGGTAGTGCTGCAAGGTACTCTAAACCAGCTGTAACAGATGCTTCTCCTATGCCAGTTTTTTATGCGGCAGAGACTTATTTCTTAAAAGCTGAAGCGGCTTTACAAGGATGGATTGCAGGTGGAACAGCGGCAGCTAAGAGTTACTATGAACAAGGTATTCAAATTTCAATGAATCAATATGGCGTAGAGATTGGTGATTATCTTTCAAGTACAGTTGTTCCTCAAGGGTATACAGATCGATGGAACTCTCAAAATAATATTTCATTTACTGATGTTCCTACTGTTGCATGGGAAAACGGAAGTAATAAACTTCAGAAGATTATTACTCAAAAATGGATTGCCAACTATCCATTGGGAATCGAAGCGTGGTGTGATTATCGCCGAACTGGTTATCCTGAATTGTTTACGGCGCGAGATAATCTAAGCTCTGTTGGTTATATCGGTGATATTGATAGTAAACGTATGGTACGTCGTTTACCATATCCTACAACGGAAAAATCTAGTAACTCAGCCAATGTAGAAGCAGCTATTGCAACTATGTTAGGTGGTCCGGACACCGGAGCTACAGATTTGTGGTGGGCGAAAAAGAATTAAATTTTAACCTGATAAAATATAGAATATGAATATAAAGCATATAAAAAATGCATTCGGATTTGCATTTGCCGCTATATTCTTCGTTGGATGTACGGATGTGGAATCTATTAATGATGTTGATTTGAATCAAACAATTAAAACTGATGAATATTATGCTGCTTTGCGCAAGTGGAAAGAAACACCGGGACTTCCACAAGTGTTCGTTTGGTTCGACAATTGGACAGGAACTTCTCCTACTGGTGAAAATAGCTTGAGAGGTCTGCCTGATTCTGTAACCATTGCTTCCAACTGGGGTGGGCATCCGAAATTTGAATTAACTTCGGAGCGAAAGGCTGATATGGAATATGTACAAAAAGTGAAAGGCACAAAGGTTGTTGTTACCTTATTTTCTCAAAATGTAGGCGACGACCTTCCGGATAAAGAAATTTATCACGAAGCTGGAACCAGTAGTGATCCGGAAAAGGTGAGGCCTGCAATTAAAGCCTATGCAGAGGATATTTATAAAGCTTGTCTTGAATGTGGATATGATGGTTATGACTGGGATTATGAGCCTGGTGGTGGAATGGGAGTTGGTCCGCTTTGGTCAAATAAAGTACAGAGAACTATTTTTGTCGAGGAACTTTCCTACTGGTTTGGACATGGTGCTATGGATCCTAACCGCGATCGTGGAGATCGCCCTATGCCAGAGAAACGCCTTCTTTTCTTGATTGACGGTGAGGTTGGAATCCGAACAGGTATGGATAAAGAATGGCTTTCATACTATGTAGACTATTTTGTATTGCAAGCTTATGGTGGAATGGCAGATTATAGAATGACAGGCGTGTTGCGTGATATGGATGATTGGATACAACAGGGGATTATTACTCCGGATGAAATTGTCCGTAGAACCATAGCTACCGAGAATTTTGAATCGTATGCTAATACTGGAGGAGGATTCCTAGGTATGTCAAACTACGTATATAAAAATACTTATACTGTTAATGGAAAACCTTATGAAATAGACCAGTTAATTGGTGGATGTGGTCTTTATCGTGTAGGCTTTGACTATGCACAAGGTAAGGGCGATTATGATGGTTCACCGGAATATTATTTCTTGCGTCAGGGAATTACAAACATATATAGGAATTTCTATGATCGCATGAATGCTGCCAACGAAGAATAATGATTAAACGAATTTTATAAGAATGAAAATTATGAAATATATCTATTTATCAAGTCTTATGATTGCATTGTCAGCATTCTTTCTTATAGGATGTGAGAATGCAGAATACAAGGCACAGTCAAACAGCCTTTACATAACAGATGCGGCTGGTACAAACAATGCTACTACTGTTACCATGGATGATGGTGCAGACATTAACGTTGTTGTGCGTTTAGCTCAAAAAGTTATGGAAGATGTGGAAGTGGAAATCCAGTTCTCTCCTGAATTACTGGCTGAATACAATGCAACTAGCGGTACGGAATATGAAGTCTTGCCAGCCGATATGCTTCCAAAGAATGCGACAGTGATAATTCCGGCAGGTGAAATTAGTGCTAATTATCGACTTCATGTGGATGATTTTGTGACTAATGGTATTACTTATGCCATTCCTCTTACATTAGGAAATGTTATAAAAGGTAATATTGTAAAATCAAAAGCTCAAAGTAAATTTATTTATGTATTAGCTAAGCCTTTGAATGTTTCTGTTCCTGTATTACGTGGTAATGCCGGAAATGTAACAACACTTCCTGAAACGGATTGGGGAATTACAGTAGATGCATGGACATTGGAAGCATGGGTACGTATGGATGGTTATAGTATAAATAATCAGGCTATTTTCACTTCCGGAAGTAATGATCATGAAATCTATATCCGTTTTGGAGATGCCAATAGGCCTTACAATTATCTACAGATAAAGTCTTTGGGAGGTCAAAAACAAACAGCCAGTGATTTGGAAGCAAACACTTGGTATCATTGGGCTTTCGTTTATAATGGAACAACACTTACCATTTATAGGAATGGAAAACAAGATACCTTCTTTGATCCTCCTGCACCGAAAGGTGGAAGCGTACGCTTTGATTTTATGAAAATAGTGGATAGTGGTAGCTATTTCCGTAATAATTGTGCTATGAGTCAGGTTCGCCTATGGAAAGTAGCTCGTACAGAATCGGAGATCGCAAACAATATGTATTTTGAAGTTAATCCTAAGAATCCTAATTTGATTGCCCTTTGGCCAATGGATGAAGGAGATGGCACTTCCTTTAGAGATGCTACAGGAAACGGACACAATGCAACATCTAATGGTGCACTTCAAAGGTGGGAACATAATATCCGATTTGATAAATAAAATGTTTTAGGCTAATAATTCATTGAAAGAGGAGGATATGTCGCAGAGGCATATCCTCTTTTTTATATGTTAAAGTATCCATAATTTATTAGAACTTTATTCTCCTGAATTGTACTTCTAGTAAATGCTCATATAAACTTAAATTCTAACAAACATGAAACATTGGTTATTATCTGTTTTGCTGGTGGTATGTGGTACTGTTTCAGCACAAATAACACTCGTAAAAGATGGCAAAAGTAGTGCTCGCATCATTGTGCAGGACAAGATGCCAAATAGTAAGACGTCAGCGCAATTCTTACAACGTTTTCTTACTGAAATTTCGGGAGTTGCACTTCCTATTGAAAATGATAAAACTCCTCGGAAAGGAGATATTCTCATTGGTGGTCAATCTTCGGCGGAAGTAACAGAGGATGGATTCTCTATTTCTACTCAAGATGGTATTCTAAAAATATCTGGTAAAGAAAACGGTGTTGTATATGGGGTTGTTACTTTATTGGAGCAATATTTGGGTATCAATTATTGGGGAGAGAATGAATATTCTCTTACCCCTTCAAAAACGGTGAACTTACCCTTCATTAATAAAGTCGAGAATCCGGGCTTTCGTTACCGTCAGACACAATGTTATGCTATCCATACAGACTCTATTTATAAGTGGTGGAATCGTTTAGAGGAACCGAATGAAGTGTTTGCTGCCGGTTATTGGGTGCATACTTTTGATAAGCTTCTGCCTTCATCCATTTATGGGAAAGAACATCCGGAATATTATTCTTACTTCAAAGGAAAACGCCACCCGGGAAAGGCCAGTCAGTGGTGTTTGAGTAATCCGGAGGTTTTTGAGATTGTAGCTCAACGTGTTGATTCTATTTTCAAAGCAAATCCAGATAAGCATATCATGTCTGTAAGTCAGAATGATGGTAATTATACAAATTGTACGTGTGATGCTTGTAAGGCAATTGATGATTATGAAGGAGCATTATCAGGAAGCATAATCACTTTTCTGAATAAGTTGGCTGCCCGTTTCCCGGATAAAGAATTTTCCACATTGGCTTATCTATATACTATGAATCCTCCGAAACATGTGAAACCTTTGCCGAATGTGAATATTATGCTATGTGATATTGACTGTGACCGTGAAGTAACTTTGACGGAGAATGCTTCGGGAAAAGAGTTTGTGAAAGCCATGGAAGGATGGTCTAAGATTACCAATAATATTTTCGTGTGGGATTACGGTATTAACTTTGATAATTATCTGGCTCCATTTCCTAATTTCCATATTTTACAGGACAATATCCGTCTTTTCAAAAAGAATCATGCCACCATGCATTTCTCTCAAATAGCAGGGAGCAGGGGAGGAGATTTTGCAGAACTTCGCGCTTATTTAGTGTCAAAGTTAATGTGGAATCCAGAAGTTAATGTAGACTCATTGATGCAACATTTTCTGCATGGATATTATGGGGAAGCAGCGCCATATCTTTATCAGTACATAAAGATAATGGAAGGAGCATTAATTGGTAGTGGACAGAGGTTGTGGATATATGATTCACCTGTATCACATAAATATGGCATGCTAAAGCCTGCTTTGATGCGTCGTTATAATCATTTGTTTGATTTGGCTGAAAAAGCTGTTGAAGCAGAACCTGGTTTCTTGAAACGAGTTCAACGGGCACGTCTGCCAATTCAGTATTCAGAACTGGAAATAGCACGAACGGAGACAGAAAAAGACTTAGTAGATATCAATAAAAAGTTAGACCTTTTTGAGGAACGCGTGAAAGAGTTTCAAGTTCCGACATTGAATGAGCGTTCCAATTCATCGGTAGACTATTGTAAATTGTACAGGGAACGTTACATGCCACAAAAAGAGAAAAGTTTGGCATTGGGTGCAAAGGTTACTTATCTAATTCCTCCTACCGGAAAATATGCGGCATTAGGAAAGAACGCACTGATTGACGGTTTGTTTGGTGGAGCAACCTTTGTTGATAGCTGGATTGGTTGGGAAGGAACCGATGGTGCATTCGTTATAGATTTGGGCGAAGCGAAAGAGATACATAGTGTGGAAACAGATTTTCTTCATCAAATAGGGGCCTGGATTCTTTTTCCTCTAAAGGTGGTTTATTCATACGCTGAAGACGGTGAACATTATACGCATTGGAGAACGATTGATTTACCGGAAGAACGTACGGGTGAGGTAAAATTCCGTGGAGTCAAGGCTGAATCAGCCGAACCGATAAAAACTCGTTATGTGAAAGTAGAAGTCACCGGAACGAAAGAATGTCCGACCTGGCATTATGGTGTAGGCCATCCTTCGTGGTTCTTTATAGACGAAGTGATAATAAAATAAAAAAAGTAGGGGGGAGACGTTAGTAGTTTCCCTCTTTTAGTTGTATTATATATAGATGGGTCAGAAAAATGTTTTTTTTCATCTATATACTATGATTTATGCAACAGAATAAAACTGCTTCTCAACGAAAAACTATTAACCCGGCTTGCTGGGTACCTACTGCTTATTTTGCAATGGGACTTCCCTTTATTGCTATTAATCTGGTTTCTGTTTTCATGTTTAAGGATCTTGGAATTTCGGATACACAAATTGCATTCTGGACTTCTCTGATTATGATGCCTTGGACACTGAAATTTTTGTGGAGTCCTTTTCTTGAAATGTATCGTACGAAAAAATTCTTCGTATTGATTACAGAATTATTGAGTGGTGTATTGTTTGGAGTAGTAGCCTTTTCTTTGTTTTTCGATTACTTTTTCGCCATAAGTATCTCTACGATGGCAGTGATTGCTTTTAGTGGAGCAACGCACGATATTGCTTGTGATGGTGTATATATGGCTGAATTGAACAAAGAAGATCAGGCAAAATATATCGGAGTTCAAGGTGCTTTCTATAATGTAGCCAAATTGGTTGCTAATGGAGGATTAGTTGCTATGGCAGGAGCATTGGCAGAGCACTTCGGAGCAATAGAAGGTGCTTCGATAGATGCTAACAAAGGAGCATATTCATCTGCATGGATGATTATTTTCGGCGTAATTGCGGCAATAATGGTACTGATCGGTATTTATCATATAAAAATGTTACCTTCTACACAGGTTCCGTCAACAACAAAGAAAACTGCATCGGAGGTTGGGCACGAATTGGTAGCAGTCATTGCTAACTTCTTTACTAAAAAGCATATTCTTTATTACATCTGTTTTATTATTTTATATCGTTTGGCAGAAGGCTTTATCATGAAAATAGCTCCGCTGTTTTTACGTGCTTCAAGGGATGTAGGCGGCTTAGGACTGTCGTTAACAGAGATCGGCACGCTAAATGGTATCTTTGGTTCTGCTGCTTTCGTTTTAGGCTCATTGTTGGCAGGTATTTATGTTTCTAAGTTCGGATTGAAAAAGACACTATTTACTCTCTGCTGTATTTTTAATCTTCCGTTTGTAGCCTATACTTTTTTGGCAGTTGCACAGCCTACTAATGTATATCTGATCGGAACTTGTATAACAATGGAATATTTTGGTTATGGCTTTGGTTTTGTCGGACTGACGTTGTTTATGATGCAACAGATTGCTCCAGGCAAACATCAAATGTCACATTACGCATTTGCTTCAGGAATCATGAATCTGGGAGTGATGCTTCCGGGAATGGTTAGTGGTTATCTTAGTGACTTATTAGGATATCGTAATTTCTTTATCTATGTGTTAATTGCAACTATTCCAGCTTTTCTGATTACTTATTTCATACCTTTCACGTATGATGACTCAAAAAATAAATAATATAAAATCAACGATTATGAATAAAATTCAAATTCCTTGGGAAGATCGTCCTGTCGGATGTACGGACGTTATGTGGCGTTACTCACAAAATCCAGTTATCGGACGTTATCATATTCCTTCATCTAATAGTATTTTCAATAGTGCTGTTGTTCCTTTTGAGGATGGTTTTGCAGGCGTATTCCGTTGTGATAACAAAGCTGTACAGATGAATATCTTTGCAGGTTTTAGTAAGGACGGAATTCATTGGGATATCAATCATGAACCTATTCAGTTTAAAGCAGGTAACACGGAAATGATTGAGTCGGAATATAAATACGACCCTCGTGTTACATGGATTGAAGACCGTTATTGGGTGACTTGGTGTAATGGCTATCATGGCCCTACGATTGGTATTGCCTATACTTTTGACTTTAAGGAGTTTTTCCAGTGCGAAAATGCTTTCTTGCCTTTCAATCGTAATGGTGTACTTTTCCCGCAGAAGATCGATGGCAAGTATGCGATGTTGAGTCGTCCCAGTGATAATGGACATACTCCGTTTGGCGATATATACATCAGTTATAGTCCGGATATGAAATATTGGGGTGAACACCGTTGTGTAATGAAAGTGACTCCTTTCCCGGAAAGCGCTTGGCAGTGTACGAAGATTGGTGCAGGTTCAGTTCCTTTCCTTACAGATGAAGGCTGGTTGCTGTTCTATCATGGTGTAATCACTACTTGTAATGGTTTCCGTTACGCTATGGGAGCTGCCATATTGGATAAAGATCATCCGGAAAAAGTTCTTTACCGTACACGTGAATATCTGCTTGGTCCGGCTGCTCCTTACGAACTTCAAGGTGACGTTCCTAATGTCGTATTCCCCTGTGCTGCTTTGCAAGATGGTGAACGTGTTGCTGTTTATTATGGTGCGGCAGATACTGTGGTAGGTATGGCCTTCGGATATATAAAAGAGATTATCGATTTTACGAAACGAACGAGTATCATTTAATAAAGATATGAAACGTATTATATTAACTTACACACTTGCTTTTTCCCTTCTTTCCGCCTATGCGGGGGAAGGGGGGAGCCCTCCCCTTAAAAATACGGATAAAAGTCTTTTGATAGATTATGTGGATCCTTTTATCGGAACTACAAATTTCGGAACGACCAATCCGGGAGCGATTTGCCCCAATGGTATGATGTCTGTGGTTCCTTTCAATGTGATGGGATCTTCCGAAAACACATACGATAAAGATGCCCGATGGTGGTCTACGCCTTATGAATATACAAATTGTTTCTTTACCGGATATGCTCATGTGAATTTGAGTGGAGTCGGTTGTCCGGAATTAGGTTCTTTATTATTGATGCCTACTACCGGAGAACTGAATGTGGATTATAAAGAATATGGTAGTAAGTATAAGGATGAACAGGCCTCACCGGGCTATTATTCTAATTATCTGACTAAATATAATGTAAAAACAGAAGTTTCGGCTACTCCGCGTAGCGGTATTGCCCGGTTTACTTTCCCAAAAGGGAAAAGCCACATCCTGCTGAATTTGGGTGAGGGGTTAACGAATGAGAGTGGCGCTATGCTTCGTCGTGTAAGCGATAGCGAAGTGGAAGGAGTCAAACTACTTGGCACATTTTGTTATAATCCTCAAGCTGTATTCCCCATTTACTTTGTATTGCGGGTTAAGAAGAATCCTTCTGCAACAGGGTATTGGAAGAAACAACGTCCGATGATGGGTGTTGAGGCTGAATGGGATAAGGATCAGGGAAAGTATAAACTTTATACTTGTTACGGAAAAGAAATAGCAGGAGATGACATTGGTACTTATTTCTCCTTCGATACAGAAGAAGGTGAACAGGTAGAAGTGCAAATGGGAGTTTCTTTTGTAAGCGTAGAAAATGCCCGTTTGAATCTGGATCGTGAACAGGCTGGAAAGGATTTTGAGAAGATCCATGCGGAAGCACGTTCCAAATGGAATGATGACTTGTCACGCATAACAGTGGAAGGTGGTACAGATGCCCAAAAGACTGTGTTTTATACAGCGCTTTATCATTTGCTGATTCATCCTAATATTTTGCAGGATGTAAACGGAGAATATCCGGCAATGGAAAGTGATAAAATCCTGACAACCAAAGGTGATCGTTATACCGTATTTTCTCTTTGGGATACCTACCGTAATGTTCATCAATTGCTGACCTTGGTTTACCCGGAACGTCAGATGGAAATGGTGCGTACAATGCTTGATATGTATCGTGAACATGGATGGTTGCCTAAGTGGGAATTATATGGCAGAGAAACATTGACAATGGAAGGTGATCCGAGTATTCCGGTAATTGTAGATACTTGGATGAAAGGTTTGCGTGACTTTGATGTTGATTTGGCTTATGAGGCAATGTACAAATCTGCTACATTACCGGGGGCGGAAAACTTGATGCGTCCTGATAATGATGATTATATGTCTAAAGGATATGTACCCCTTCGTGAACAGTATGACAATTCCGTCTCTCATGCATTGGAATATTATATTGCCGATTTTGCATTGTCTCGTTTTGCAGCTGCTTTAGGTAAAAAGAAAGATGCGGAGATGTTCTATAAACGTTCTTTAGGATACAAACATTATTATAGTAAAGAATTTGGAACTTTCCGTCCGATTCTCCCCGATGGGACGTTTTATAGCCCGTTTAATCCGAGACAAGGAGAGAACTTTGAACCGAATCCCGGTTTCCATGAAGGTAATTCCTGGAATTATACGTTCTATGTACCACATGATGTATATGGCTTGGCGAAATTAATGGGTGGAAAGAAACCTTTTATCGATAAACTACAAATGGTTTTTGACGAAGGACTTTACGACCCGGCAAATGAACCGGATATTGCTTATGCTCATTTATTCTCATACTTTAAAGGTGAAGAATGGCGTACACAGAAAGAGACGCAGCGTTTATTAGATAAGTACTTTACAACAAAACCTGATGGTATTCCAGGAAATGATGATACGGGAACGATGTCTTCCTGGGCTATTTTCAATATGATCGGTTTTTATCCGGATTGTCCCGGACTGCCCGAATATACATTGACGACTCCGGTCTTTAATAAGGTAACGATCCGGTTAGATCCGAAATGGTATAAAGAGAACGAACTGGTGATTGAAACCAATCGGACTCAACCAGGAGCTTTATATATTGATAAGGTACTATTGAATGGCAAGAAGTTCAATAAATATCATATCACACATGATGAACTTGTTCACGGCAAATATTTAAAGTTTGATTTGAAATAACACACAGTGTTTCATAGGTATCGTTTTTGGGTTGACAGGGCTGTCGGACTTCTTATAGTTCGGCAGCCTATTTTTTTACATTTATTTCTGTTATTACTTCATCGGAAATAGTGACGGTATATGCTTGGGATAGTGACGGTATCGGACCATGATAGCGTCACTATTTGTCTTGGATAGCGTCACTATCTTACTTTTATTAAATTATACTCCGTAGTATTTTTAGTTATTCTCTGTTTTATAGGTGATTACAAAAATCTATTCCGTACGTCTACTATGTAAATCGTATGCAATAAAATAAAAAATGAGAAGAAATTTATTTAAACATATCCTTTGGATATTGATACTTGCAGAGTGTTTTCCTCTATTGGCAATTGCCGGATCGCAGCAAAAGGAACAACGTTATAAAATAGCCGTATGTGACTGGATGATTCTGAAACGTCAGAAAATCGGTTCATTCCAATTGGTACATGAATTGAATGGTGACGGTGTAGAATTGGATATGGGTGGTCTTGGCAAGAGGGAAATGTTTGATAATAAATTGCGCGAGCCCCATTTCCAGCAGTTATTTCGTGAAACTGCTCAAAAATATCAATTAGAAGTTTCTTCTATTGCTATGTCCGGTTTCTATGGACAGTCTTTTCTGGAGCGGGTTAATTATAAAGATTTAGTTCAGGATTGCCTTCATGCCATGAAAGTGATGAATGCCAAAGTAGCCTTTCTTCCTTTGGGAGGAATCAAAGCCGGATGGGAAAAGATTCCGGCACTACGGACAGAAGTTGTAAAACGCTTGAAGGAGGTAGGAGATATGGCAGCTTCTGAAGGAGTGGTGATTGGTATTGAAACTCAACTGGATGCAAAAGGAGATGTGAAACTACTGAAAGAAATTAATTCTCCCGGAATCAAGATCTATTTTAAATTTCAAAATGCATTGGAGAATGGAAGGGATTTGTGCAAGGAGTTGAAGATTCTGGGGAAAAAGAGGATTTGCCAGATTCACTGTACGGACACAGATGGAGTGACTTTACCTTATAATGAACGATTGGACATGAATAAGGTGAAAAAGACACTGGATAAGATGGGATGGAGTGGATGGCTGGTGGTAGAACGTTCGCGTGACAAGGATGACGTGCGGAACGTGAAAAAGAATTATGGTACGAATATTAAGTATTTGAAAGAAGTGTTTCAATAGTAATTTTCGAGAGTCATAATCAAGTGGTGGTTTGTATCAAAATCCATGATTAATTACTCCTCAACCTATGATTGACTATGGTGGAATATATGATCGAATATTTTTTCTAAGATAAACCAAACGAAAAAATTAAGAACGTTTTTTTATTTAAGTGATTACATATTTTGTAGTCATACGTCTTTCCTAATGAAGTACATTTTAGGATTTAGATATATAATATATTATTTTTGTTTATTAAAAATTTAATCTATGAAGGGTAAATTAAAGTTTGAGAAACCAATTGTCGTAAGTGCGGTTTGCTTATCGATGATTCTTTCAGTTGGCTCTTGTGCAGGAGATGGTTTTGATGAAGAAACCTTTTCTGGAGGTGTGACGAATACCCAGTTGGAGTCACCGGACGCTTCCAAAGTGTCTTTTGAAAAACTTGCAGGAAAGCCTAGTGTGAAAGTTGAATGGCCGGTGATAATGGGCGCTGGTGGTTATTTGTTTTCTATGTATATTGTAGATGACCCTACAAATCCTGTAGCGGTAGTGAAAGACTCTATTATAGATGGTTGTTCGGTTGCTTGTACATATTTGGATGATACTAACTATAAGGTAGAAATTAAGACATTAGGCAATGATAAATATAATAATAAGGATGCCGCTTCTGTGTCTGAGGTAACTTGGTCAACATTAGTTCCAGCTACGACTATTCCGGCTGGAACAGATTTAAATACTTATTTTGAGAATAATCCCATTACTTCCGGAAAAGATGTAGAAGTTGCGTACGAGTTAGAAGCTGGTGGCTCATATACTATTTCCGGTGATCTAAACTTGGGAGTTAACAACGTTCAATTGCGTGGAAATAAAGTGAATCATGCGAAAGTGACATTCACAGGCTCTGGTGCTATCGTTTCGAGTGGAGGTGGTATGGCATTGAAATTTATAGATTTCGATTGTGATGTGGTGTCAAAAGGTTCTTTTGTGAAGTTTGGAGATGTGCCGGAAGAAATAAAAGGTATGAATAGTTATGGGATAGTTACGAATCCGATGATTATTCAATCGTGTGAGATTCGAAATGTACGTCATTATCTTGTTAATATAAATGGTAAGAAATATGCTATTCAGAATTTTATAGTTAGAGATTGTCTCATTAAATTTTATCAAGATGCTGAAATTTTTAATTTTAATAGCAATAATTCTTTTGTAAAAGACTTTGAACTTAGTAGTTCGACTCTATATAATCTTTCAGAAGCTAGTAATGGACGTTTTATGCGTGTTGCTGGAGGAAAAGGTGCTGATGTCGGTTGGGCTGATTGCTCAATGAATTTTACGAGTAATACTTTTTATAATATATCTTGCGACCAGGAGGCGTTTAACTCTAATGTCTGGAATAGACAGAAGAATACTGTGAATTTGAGTAAGAATATATTCTACGATTCTTGTAAAGGTGAATTTAACCGTAGAATTGTCGGAGGACGTACTGATAATGCCAAAACATGTGACAATAATTGCTATTGGTATAAAGGTGGAAGTGGTCTTGAAAAAGAAGCTAATGGTAATTATGGTGATAAAAGTACTTCAGCTTATGGCGTAGATCCCGGTTTTAAAGATCCTGCTAACGGAGATTTTACAGTGAGACACTCAGAAGTTATCAGTCATGGCAGCGGTGACCCGCGTTGGTTAAAATAAATTAAGTAAAGAAACATTAATACAATAGAGATGATACATAAGAATACATTTAAACTATGTTTAGGTATACTTCTTTCGTTTATGATGCTATTGCCGACATTGGCACAGAATACCAAATCCTTTAAAGGAGTTGTGGTAGACGAAACCGGAGAACCTATAATCGGTGCTGCTGTAAAAGTGGTAGATACTACTATTGGAACTATTACAGATTTGAATGGAAAATTTGTAATAAATGTTCCTGCTGGCAAATTGGTGGAAATATCATATATCGGATATATTTCGCAAAGAATCTCAGATTTTAAGTTGACTAAAGTAGTATTGAAAGAGGATACACAGCAGTTGGACGAAGTGGTAGTTGTTGGTTACGGAACACAAAAGAAGGCGCATCTGACCGGTGCCATTGCTACTGTTCCGATGGATGATATACAAGATATCTCGAGTGGTAGCTTGGCTAATACGTTAAGTGGTCTTGTAAATGGGGTTTCCGTTAGTGGAGGTAACTCTCGTCCAGGGGAAAATGCTCGAATTACGATTCGTCAGAATGATGTATTAGCAAGTATGGGTAATAATAATTTAGAGCCTTTGTATGTGATTGATGGATATATATATCCAACGGAAGTTAAGGTTGGCTCTTCTATTGAAAATCTGGGAGCTACAGCTTTTAATAACTTAGATCCTTCTATGATTGAAGGCATCTCTGTGTTGAAAGATGCCGCTGCTGCTGTATATGGAGCACGTGCTGCAAATGGTGTTATTTTGGTTACAACCAAAAAAGGTAAGCTTGGTACACCACAAATTTCCTATAGCGGAACTTTCGGTATTGCAGACGAAGTGTCTCGTCCTAAGATGCTGAATGCTTATGAATATGGTAGATTGTGGAATGCAGTACGGGCAGCAGACCCGACGGATACTTCTATTAATTTGCTGGAAGATTTGTTTCAAGCAGACGAATTGAATGCAATGAAGGGGCTGAATTATGACTTGTTGGATAAATATTGGAAATCTGCATTGACACAACAGCATAGTGTGAATTTAAGTGGTGCAACGGAAAAAGCAAATTATTTTGCCGGTATCTCTTATTTCAATCAGGATGGAAATTTAGGCAACTTGGATTATGACAGATGGACTTACCGTGCAGGTGTAAATGTAAAAGTGAGTAAGTGGCTGAATGCAGGTGTGCAAGTATCCGGTGATTATGGAAAGAAAAATACTCCTTTGAATAAAGTGGGAGGTTCTAAAACCGAAGATTACAATACATTGTTGACGCATCCATATTATATTCCGGAAGAAATCAATGGTTTGCCGATTGCAGCTTTTGGTATTAGCAATTCACAAGTGAGCAATGTGCAGAAGTATAACTTTTCAGCGATTCAAAATAATGGAGATTATAGTAGGAATATGACTTCCAATATGAATATCAATGCTAATTTGGAATATGATTTTGGATGGAGCAAGTGGTTGAAGGGACTGAAAGTGAGATTTACTTATTCAAAAAGTATCAATTCCGCTAAAATAAACCAATACGGTTCTTCTTATGATCTTTATTATATGGCTGACCGTGCCGGTAGCGGAAAGCATTTGTACACACCGATACCAGGACAAGAGGATGCTTATGACTTTTTGCTTACTGCTGATAATTTCCTGTATGCCAATAATGGTAAACCTGTTGTGAACGGTGATACTTCTTTCTTGAGCAGAAACATGAATCGTACGGATAACTATCAGATGAACTTTACGGTAACTTACAATAGAACTTTTGGCGATCATACTTTGGGGGGATTGTTCTCTATCGAACGTTCGGAAGCTGAAAGTGAGTATGTTGAGGGTAGTATCACTTATCCTTATGAATTCACTAATGGTCAATCCAATACGATGAGTGCGGAAGGTAAAGGTAATACTTCATTCTCTCGTTCCGAATCTGGTACATTATCTTATATTGGTCGCATTAATTATGCATATGCAGATAAGTATTTGTTAGAGTTTTTGCTTCGTTCGGATGCTTCTACCAAATTTGCGCCGGAAAACTATTGGGGCTTCTTCCCGTCAGTTTCTGCTGGTTGGGTGATTTCTCAAGAAGACTGGTTTAAGAACAATGTAAAAGGGATAGATTATTTGAAACTAAGAGCTTCTTTCGGTTTGACTGGTCGCGACAATACGCTTCCATGGCAGTGGGCACAAAATTATGCGATGGATAAAGATAAAGGTTTTATCTTTGGCACAGGTACAGATCTGAATGCAGGTAGCCATATTACGATTAACAAAAATATATCTGCCGTTAATCGCAATGCACACTGGGATAAATCTTACAAAGCTAATTTTGGATTGGATTTTAATGTCTTGAATAATCGTCTTGTTTTTGCTATCGACGGTTACTATGACTGGAATCGTGAAATGTTACTTCCATATAAATCTTCTATACCCGGTACGGTTGGAACACAATCTGCCTATGTGAATTATGGAGAGATGGATGCTTATGGAGTAGAACTTTCAGTGACATGGAGAGATAAGATTGGAAAAGATTTTAAATATAAAGTACAAGTAAACACAGGTTATACTGATAATAAAGTGCTGGTAACTGATTGGGATAGTCCGATGACATTTAAGAGTTTACATAAGGGAGAACGTTCGGATATCGGCACATGGGGATTGCAATGCATCGGCATGTTCCGCAGTTATCAGGATATTGATGAATATTTTGCTAAATATAACATTACTAAATATATGGATATGACCAAAGATCAGGTTAGACCGGGTATGTTGATTTATAAAGACGTGCGCGGGGAATTGCAACCTGACGGGACGTATGCAGGACCTGACGGAGTGGTAGACAAAGAAAACGATCAAGTAAGAATGGCAAACCGCAGTAATCCGTATGGATTCACTACCAATTTGAGTGCTGAATATAAAGGGTTCTCTATTAGTGCGCAATTGAATGCAAGTTGGGGAGGATATAGCTTTGTGCCGACAAATGCGATTAAGTTAGGAAATAAAGGAGATGCTGCCGGCGGTTATCGCGATTTGGAATATGCTAATATGCCTTCATTCTGGAATGTAGACAATATGTATGTTTATCAAGATGTGTTGGACGCTGCAGGAAATGTGGTAGTAAAAGCCAATCATGATGCTAAGTATCCTAATCTACAATATGCTTCCGTAAATAGTGCGGAATCTACTTTTTGGAGAGTTAGCGGTACGCGTATCCGACTGAACCGTTTGACGTTGGCCTATAAAATTCCATCTAAGTACACCAAAATGATAGGTATTGAGAGTTGCCGTTTTAATGTGACAGGACAAAATCTGTTGAGTTTCAACAATCCTTATCCGGACAATTTCATGGATCCGATGATTTCTTACGGTACATATCCTACATTACGTAAGTTTACGATTGGTGTGAATGTAACATTCTAAAAGAAAAAACAATGAAAAGAAAACATATATTGATAGCAAGTGTTGCTCTCATGGCAACATCCTTTCTTGAATCGTGTAGTGATGAGTTTCTGCAAGATAAGAAAAATTATGATTATGCCAGTCCGCAGGATGCCTATAACAACTATAGCGGGGCTTTGGCTCGTGTGAATGATATTTATAAGTTTATAATGCCGGATGTGAAAGGAGCACCCAGCTTCCAATACAACAGTACGGGTGACTCGGATGCGCAGTCTCAGTCGACGGAAGAATACAGTGGTTTTGGGGCTTTCGTTGATCCTCGTACGCCATTGACTTATCAAACGGGTAATAATCCTGTACCGGATTATTTTCATGGTTCAAGCGGTAATATTCAGACAATGACTTATGGTATTATTCGAAACTGTAATGATGCGATAGAAGGAATTGAAGGAAGTACATTATCACAAGAACAGAAAAATGAATTATTAGGGCAATTGTATTTCCTGCGTGCATGGCGTTATTATAATCTGCTCAAATGGTATGGTGGTGTTCCTATTGTGGATAAAGTACAGGAAGTGACAGCGGAATCAGTAACTCCTCGTTCTACTACAAAAGCGTGTATTGATTTTATATGTAATGATTTGAAAAAGTCATCCGAACTGTTGGCTCCTTTCACGCAGAACGGAGGATGGACCGGTAAGGACCTGGGACGTGTGACTTCCGGTACGGCTGAAGCCTTGCTCGGGCGTGTCCGTCTGCTTTATGCCAGTCCGCTTTTCAATCGTTCTAATGATGTGAACCGCTGGCAGCAGGCTTATGATGATATTAAAGCGTCTATAGCAGTGTTGGAAAAATGTGGAAACGGGTTGCAGAATTTTGAAGCTCCGGGAAATAATGCAGCCGGATGGGCAAAACTTTTCTCAGAAGTAGAAGGTAACAAGGAAGCAGTTATGATAACTCTTTATAATACGACAGCTTCAACGAGTGCCGCGGATTATAGCAAGAACAATCCTTGGGAACGTGGTATTCGTCCGAAAAATACTTTAGGAAACGGTGGGAAGAATCCATCAGGAATGATGGTGGATTTGTTTCCGATGGCTGATGGCAAACGTCCTGCAACTTACGGAAGTTATACAAAACTGGAAACCTCTGAATATACATACGATACTAATCCGGAGTCTCCGACATGTACCCCTGTTTTTATGAATCGTGATCCCCGTTTTTACCGCACTTTCGCCTTCCCCGGTGTACATTGGCATTTTAAGGGCGATCCGAGAAATGATAAGAACAACAATCCGTATGATGGTTCGTCTTATGAGTTGTGGAATTATGTATGGTATACCTCAGAAAAAGACAGGGATGACATTGAAAGTGGAAATACTTATGGAGCAGATAATCTGCTGGATAATGTAAAAGGACTTTATATACGCAAACGTTCGGATGATCTTCAAGTAAGTTCAAATCCGAGATATCAGTATTCACAAGAGAATGGATTTACATATAATGCAAACCCGTATATTGAAATCCGCTATGCGGAAGTATTGCTCAACTATGCGGAAGCGGCATGCGGATTGGCATATGCGAAAGGTGGAGACAATGCTTTGCTGAAAGAAGCGGTAGACCGGTTAAAGTTGATTCGCCAGCGTGTTGGATATACAGGTGATTGTGGTTTGCAGGCCAATCTTGAGAGTGATCCTGCTGCATGTATGTCTGCCATATTATACGAACGTCAGATTGAACTGGCTTATGAAGGAAAGCGTTTTGACGATTGCCGTCGTTGGTTGTTGTATGATGGTGACGGAATGGGCGGAGGACTTTACACAGATGATTTGCCTGCTTCATGGAAACTGACTGGTTGGAATGGGAATACATGCAATTGGTTGGGGGTTGTTCCACTTAACGGACAACGACGTGACAATATCGAATATCGTGTAAGAAACGATTATAATAATGGCTTGGGAGGTAATTCATGGCCGGTGGGAGATGCAAGTAAGAATCCAGATCCATTGAAGGACATAAAACGTCCGAAAGCTTTAGATCTGAACGAGGATATTTCTACATCGCAGGAAACATTGAAAGAGTTTTATGATACATATTTGATTCGTAAGAAAAAGAAAGGTGATTCTTATGATTCCAATAAAGGTGAATATAAAATAACTTTCTACCCTAGATATTATTTTCTTGGTTTGAACCAAGGTGCTCAAGGCGCAAATTCGGCAGTACAGCAAACAATTGGTTGGGGAGATTACAACAATGGTGGTGCAAATGGAACATTTGATCCATTGGCAGAATAACGAAAATATTTGAAACAGTAAATTAAGTGGGTGTGTCGGAAGTTTATTATACTTTCCGGTACACTCACTATTTTTTGTATAGTATATATTTCTATTCCTCTATAGGTGTAGAAGCTAGCATATGATGCGGATATTAAAAAGTATATGTTTACTGATTACAAATCTTTTCTTCTTTCGTCTTATTATTGTATTTTTGAATTAACAACTTCACAAAACCAAATAAAAATGAAGAAGAAACAGGTACTTTTAGCAGTTTTTGCTGCAACAATGTTGACTCCGACCGTTGCATGGGCGCAATACCCACAAATATCTGGCGAAGCCAAAGAAAATTATACAAAAATGATGACTGAAGAGCGGAAACGCTCTGATGAAGCATGGGAAAAAGCGTTGCCGATAGTACAAAAAGAAGCTAGAGAAGGACGTCCATATATTCCTTGGGCTGGTCGTCCGTACGATTTGCCGCAGGCTGATATCCCTTCATTCCCAGGTGCTGAAGGTGGTGGTATGTACAGTTTCGGTGGTCGTGGAGGTAAAGTGATAACTGTCACAAATCTGAATGATCGTGGACCGGGTTCTTTCCGTGAAGCATGTGAAACTGGTGGTGCACGTATTATTGTATTCAATGTTGCTGGTATCATCCGTCTGGAATCTCCGATTATCGTCCGTGCTCCTTACGTAACTATTGCCGGACAAACAGCTCCGGGAGACGGTGTTTGTATTGCTGGAGAATCATTTTGGGTAGATACACATGATGTGGTGGTACGTCACATGCGTTTCCGTCGTGGAGAAACGAAAGTATGGCATCGTGATGACTCTTTCGGAGGTAACCCTGTTGGTAATATAATGATCGACCACTGCTCCTGTACGTGGGGATTGGATGAAAACATTTCTTTCTATCGCCACATGTACGACCCGAGTGAAGGACAATATGAAAGCAAAGACTTGAAACTTCCTACTGTAAACGTAACTATTCAAAATACTATCTCGGCAAAAGCGTTGGATACATACAATCATGCGTTTGGTAGCACGTTAGGTGGTGAGAACTGTGCATTTGCCCGTAACCTTTGGGCTAGTAACTCCGGACGTAATCCTTCTATCGGCTGGAATGGTATATTCAATTTCGTTAATAATGTAGTATTCAATTGGGTGCACCGTTCTTCCGATGGTGGTGATTATACCGCGATGTTCAATATGATTAACAACTACTACAAACCGGGACCTGCTACTCCTAAGGATTCCAATGTGGGACATCGTATCTTGAAACCGGAAGCAGGACGTAGTAAGCTGGATCATAAAGAATATGGGCGAGTATATGCCGACGGAAATATAATGGAAGGCTATCCTGAAATAACTAAAGATAACTGGAATGGCGGTATTCAGATTGAAACTCAACCGAACACTGACGGATATACTGAATACATGCGTAGCTATAAGCCGTTCGAGATGCCGTATATCAATATCATGGGGGCTAAAGATGCTTATGACTATGTATTGAAACATGTAGGTGCGAATATTCCTTGTCGTGATATTGTTGACGAACGCGTGATTGAAGAAGTAAGAACAGGTATTCCTTATTATGAAAAGAAACTTCCTAAAGACGCTTATGGTGACTTGACAGGTTTGTCTCCTAAGTCAATGGGGGAAGACGGACAGTTCAAGTATCGTCGTTTGCCGAAAGATTCTTATAAGCAGGGTATTATTACTGATGTTCGCCAGATGGGTGGTTATCCTGAATACAAAGGTACTCCTTATGTTGATACAGACAAAGATGGTATGCCGGACGAATGGGAAATTGCTAACGGATTAAATCCGAACGATCCGAGTGATGCCAATAAAGACTGTACTGGTGACGGATATACGAATATTGAAAAATATATCAACGGTATCAGCACAAAGCATAAAGTAGATTGGAGAGATATGAAAAACAACTACGATACATTGGCTGAAAAAGGAAAATTAATGTAATTATGAAAAAGATACTGATACTATCATTGCTTTTTATTTCCGGTTGGATGTCTGCGCAGGCAGTCGACTTAAATAAAGAGAATCGTGATCCTGAATATGTAAAGTCTATTGTCGGCCGATCACAAAAGATCGTTGATAAACTCGGACTTACAGATGCGAAAATAGCCGAAGATGTTCGCAATGTCATAGCCAATCGTTACTTCGAATTAAATGATATTTATGAGGTACGGGATGCGAAAGTCAAGAAAGTAAAAGAATCCGGGTTGACTGGTGAGGCTAAAAATGAAGCTTTGAAAGCTGCGGAAAATGAAAAAGATGCGGCGCTATATCGTTCACATTTCGCTTTTCCTGCCAATTTATCCCTCTTTCTTGATGAAAAGCAAATAGAAGCCGTTAAGGATGGCATGACTTATGGAGTAGTAAAAGTGACTTATGACTCACATCTGGACATGATCCCTACTTTGAAAGAAGAAGAAAAAGCTCAAATCTATGCTTGGTTGATAGAGGCACGTGAATTTGCGTTGGATGCAGAAAATTCGAATAAGAAACATGCTGCTTTCGGAAAATACAAAGGACGTATCAACAACTATCTGGCTAAACGTGGATATGACCTGAAGAAAGAACGAGAGGAATGGTATAAACGTATAAAAGCCCGTGGAGGTTCTATATAATTAAAAAATAAGATACTATAAAAAGAAGTGAAATTCTTTCCCATTGTAAATGGTTAGTTTGTTTGATGGTGGAAAGGGTGGCTCGGAGAGTCGCCCTTTTATCGTATATAAATTTTGAATCTATTGATTCTTCTAGTATATTTGAGTACAAACGGCGCTTTCCATCGTCTCCTCTGTATAAAAGATACAAATATAGAATATAGAAATGAAAAAGTTAAGAAATACATTAGCCGCAATAAGTCTTCTGTTTCTGGCTTCTTGTGGGGGGAACAAAGACTACTACATGTTCACTTCGTTTCATGAACCGGCTGATGAGGGGTTGAGATACTTATATAGTGAGGACGGAATTCACTGGGACAGTATTCCGGGAGTTTGGCTAAAGCCGGAACTGGGACAGCACCAGCTCATGCGGGATCCCTCGATGGTACGTACTCCGGATGGAACCTACCATTTGGTCTGGACTACAAGTTGGAAAGGTGATTTAGGATTTGGCTACGCACATTCCAAAGATCTGATCCATTGGTCGGAACAACAGATGATTCCTGTAATGGCAGACGAACCGACTACTATTAATGTATGGGCTCCGGAAATTTTCTATGACGACGAGAACGATCAGTTTATGGTCGTATGGGCTTCCTGTGTTCCCGGGCGTTTCGAAAAGGGGATAGAAGAAGAGAATAATAATCATCGTTTATACTATATCACTACAAAAGATTTTAAAACCGTCTCGAAAGCAAAACTTTTGTATGATCCGGGATTCAGTACCATTGATGCCGTTATCGTGAAACGGGCAAAGAATGACTATGTAATGGTACTCAAGGATAACACCCGACCGGAACGTAATCTGAAAATCGCTTTTTCCGATTCTATGACCGGTCCTTATTCGCCCGCATCCCAACCTTTCACTGAATCCTTTGTAGAAGGACCGTCTGTAGAGAAAGTGGGAGACGATTATCTAATCTATTTTGATGTATATAAGAAAAAAATATATGGCGCTATGCGTACGAAGGATTTCCGGAACTTTACAGATGTAACAGAAGAGGTAAGCATCCCTGTAGGGCATAAGCATGGAACCATATTTACGGCTCCGGAATCAGTCGTAAAAACATTGCTGGAAGAAAAGAAATAAACCCGGAAACAATTTTAAATCAGAATAAATCATGAACAACTCTGCTAAAATTCTTGTTGTACTGGCTGCCGGTTGGTTGACTACTACAGCCTTTGCACAAGATAGAATTCATTATACAGGAAAAGAATTATCGAATCCTGCTTGTCACGACGGACAACTGTCTCCGGTAGTCGGAGTACATAACATTCAGTTGGTACGTGCCAATCGTGAACATCCCGATGCTTCGAACGGCAATGGATGGACGTATAATCATCAGCCGATGCTGGCTTATTGGAATGGACAGTTTTTCTATCAATACCTGGCAGATCCTTCTGACGAACACGTACCGCCTTCACAGACTTTTCTGATGACATCGAAGGATGGATATCGCTGGACAAATCCGGAAATTGTGTTTCCTCCTTATCAAGTTCCCGATGGATACACCAAAGAGTCTCGTCCGGGTGTGCAGGCCAAAGATCTGATTGCCATTATGCACCAGCGTGTCGGATTCTATGTTTCTAAATCCGGCAAGCTGATTACAATGGGAAATTATGGAGTTGCTTTGGATAAAAAAGATGATCCCAATGATGGAAACGGTATTGGCCGGGTGGTTCGTGAAATAAAGAAAGACGGTTCTTACGGACCGATCTATTTCATTTATTATAATCATGGATTTAATGAAAAGAATACTGATTATCCGTATTTTAAGAAAAGCAAGGATCGTGAGTTTGTGAAGGCTTGCCAGGAAATTCTTGACAATCCGCTGTATATGATGCAGTGGGTGGAAGAAGCCGACCGTGAAGATCCTATTCTCCCGCTGAAGAAAGGATACAAAGCATTCAATTGTTATACATTGCCGGATGGACGTATTGCCAGTCTTTGGAAACATGCGCTTACCTCTATCAGTGAGGATGGCGGACATACTTGGGCAGAGCCTGTGCTTCGTGCAAAAGGTTTCGTCAATAGCAATGCGAAAATTTGGGGGCAGCGTTTAAGTGATGGTACATACGCCACTGTATATAATCCGTCGGAATTTCGTTGGCCGCTGGCTATATCTTTGAGTAAAGATGGATTGGAATATACAACATTGAATCTGGTGCATGGTGAAATCACTCCCATGCGTTATGGAGGAAATTATAAATCATACGGTCCTCAATATCCGCGTGGTATTCAGGAAGGTAATGGAGTACCTGCCGATGGTGATTTGTGGGTTTCTTACAGTGTGAACAAGGAAGATATGTGGATTTCCCGTATTCCTGTCCCGGTGGAAATAAATGCTTCAGCACATGCGGATGATGATTTCTCTAAAAATAAATCAATTGCGGAACTGACTGACTGGAATATTTATTCTCCGGTTTGGGCCCCTGTTTCTTTGGAGGATCAATGGTTGAAGTTGCAGGATAAAGATCCGTTTGATTATGCCAAAGTGGAACGTAAAATTCCGGCTTCTAAAGAATTGAGAGTATCATTTGATTTGAAAGCCGGCCAGAATAATAAAGGCACACTCCAGATTGAATTTCTGGATGAGAATGGAATAGCCTGTTCTCGTATGGAACTTACTGATGATGGCATTTTCCGATTGAAAGGCGGCTCCCGGTTTGCAAATATGATGAAATATGAAGCAGGAAAGGTTTATCATGTAGAAGCAGTCCTTTCTACTGTTGATCGTAATATTCAAGTATATGTAGATGGCAAGAGAGTAGGGCTGCGTATGTTCTATGCGCCCGTGGCTGCTGTGGAACGAATTGTATTCCGTACTGGCGTACCTCGTACATTCCCGACTGTAGATACTCCTGCCGACCAGACTTATGATTTGCCGAATGCAGGTGCACAAGATCCATTGGCTGAATATGGCATTGCCAATGTAAAAACATCTTCTACAGATAAGGATGCGTCTTCTGCTTTTTTAAAGTATGCTGACTTCAGTCATTATGCAGACTATTTCAACGGTATGGAAGACGAAAATATTGTTCAGGCAATTTCCAATGCAAAAGCTTCGGAATGGATGGAGGAAAATATTCCTTTGTTCGAGTGTCCGCAACATAACTTTGAAGAAATGTATTATTATCGTTGGTGGTCATTGCGTAAGCATATCAAAGAGACTCCTGTTGGCTATGGCATGACCGAGTTTCTCGTTCAGCGTTCATATTCAGATAAATATAATTTGATTGCTTGTGCAATTGGACATCATATTTATGAAAGCCGTTGGTTGCGTGATCCGAAATATTTGGATCAGATTATTCATACATGGTATCGTGGCAATGATGGCGGTCCGATGAAGAAGATGGATAAGTTCAGCTCATGGAATGCAGATGCTGTTTTGGCTCGTTACATGGTAGATGGTGATAAGGACTATCTGCTGGACATGAAGAAAGATCTGGAAACCGAATACCAGCGTTGGGAACGTACGAACCGTTTGAAGAACGGATTGTATTGGCAGGGTGACGTACAGGATGGTATGGAAGAATCAATCAGTGGCGGACGGAGGAAGAAATATGCCCGGCCGACAATCAATAGTTATATGTATGGCAATGCTAAAGCACTTTCATGTATAGGAATTCTTTCCGGCGATGAGGGGATGGCTATGAAATATGGCATGAGAGCGGATACTCTGAAAAATCTGGTAGAAAATGAATTGTGGAATACACGTCATCAGTTTTTTGAAACGATGCGTACGGACTCTTCTGCGAATGTGCGTGAAGCAATCGGATATATTCCTTGGTATTTCAACCTACCGGATACCGCCCAAAAGTATGAAATTGCCTGGAAAGAAATTATGGATGAAAAAGGCTTCTCTGCTCCTTATGGACTGACAACCGCAGAACGTCGTCATCCGGAATTTCGTACACGTGGAGTAGGCAAGTGTGAGTGGGACGGTGCTATCTGGCCGTTTGCTTCCGCACAGACATTGACAGCAATGGCTAACTTTATGAATAATTATCCGCAGACTGTATTGTCTGACAGTGTATATTTCCGTCAGATGGAATTGTATGTGGAATCACAGTATCATCGTGGTCGTCCCTATATTGGTGAATATTTGGATGAGGTGACCGGTTATTGGCTGAAAGGAGATCAGGAACGTAGCCGTTATTATAATCATTCCACTTTCAACGACCTGGTAATTACAGGACTGATCGGGCTTCGTCCGCGTTTGGATAATACGATTGAAGTGAACCCCTTAATTCCTGCTGACAAGTGGGATTGGTTCTGCTTGGATAATGTATTATATCATGGTCATAATCTGACGATTCTTTGGGATAAGAATGGTGATCGTTATCATTGCGGAAAAGGATTATGCATTTTTGTAGATGGTAAGGAAGTAGGGCAGGCGGATACATTGACAAAAATCGTTTGTGAAAATGCACTTAAATGATAATTTTGCGGAGTGCCCTGAAAGGGCTTAATTATATAGCGTAGGGTAACGCCCTACGTAAAAACGACAATCTGAATTTGCGCCCTGAAAGGGCATAATTGTATACAGTTCCGCCCTTTCAGGGCTTGTGGCTAGTGTATTTTTTTCGTAGGGCGTTGCCCTACGCTATATAATTAAGCCCTTTCAGGGCACCCCAATAAATATATAAGTAAGGCTTTCAGCCTAACCGATAAATTCTCATTTATCGAACAAATAAAAGATACTTGAAAAATGAAATTCAAAAAGATTCTTCTTTCATTGCTAATTTGTTTGTCTTGTTTTGTACAGGCAAAGAATATAACCATCAGTCGTCTTACCTGTGAGATGCAGGAGGGACTGGTAGTGGTCGAAGGTTCACCCCGTTTGGGCTGGGTGATGGAATCGCCGGAAAATGGGACACGACAATCGGCCTATGAGATTGATATTCGGGAAGCTTTTACAGGGCGTTCCGTTTGGAATAGTGGGAAGGTTTATTCTTCGCAGAGCCAGTTAGTTTCTACAAAGGGGGCAGATATACGTCCTGATAACTCATTTAATTATAGTTGGCGCGTTCGTGTTTGGGATGAAACAGATACACCTTCCGAGTGGAGCAATGAAGCGAAATTCCGGGCAGTACCCGAAAGATTATCTTCGGGGCAGTGGATTGGAGCTATTACCCGACAAAATGCTCATTTACCGGAAGGGCGTAAGTTCCACGGTGGAGAGTTGAAGAAACCGGAAGTGAAAGCAGCTTGGGAAGCAGTGGACACTTTGGCAAAGAAAAGTATTTGTTTGAGAAGAACATTTCAGGTAGGAGATGCGAAAGAAGGGGGTACAAACCGTAAACCGGGCAAGAAAATAGTGGAGGCAACCGCATACGTTTGTGGTCTGGGATTCTATGAGTTTTCTTTGAATGGCAAAAAGGTAGGTAACAGTGAGTTTGCTCCATTGTGGAGTGATTATGATAAAACTGTTTACTATAACACATACGATGTGACGGAACAATTGCGGCGTGGTGAAAATGTCGTAGGAATCTTATTGGGGAATGGATTCTATAATGTGCAGGGGGGGCGTTATCGCAAATTACAGATCAGCTTTGGTCCTCCCACACTTTTATTTGAGCTGGTTATTAACTACGAAGATGGAACATGTACGACGGTTCATTCCGATAATAATTGGAAATATGATTTTAGTCCGGTAACCTTCAATTGCATATATGGAGGAGAAGATTATGATGCGCGTCGTGAACAGAAAGGATGGAATCAGATTGGCTTTGATGACAGTCATTGGCGTCCGGTAGTCGTACAGGAAGCTCCTAAAGGAATACTTCGTCCACAGATGGCGGCTCCGGTGAAAATCATGGAACGGTATGATATTCAAAAGGTAACCAAACTAAATGCGGACCAAGTTGCATCAGCTTCTGTATCAACTAAGAGAACAGTCGATCCTTCTGCTTTTGTGTTGGATATGGGACAGAATTTGGCTGGCTTTCCGGAAATAAAAGTACGTGGCAAACGTGGTCAGAAAGTAACTTTGATTGTAGCCGAAGCATTGACAGAGGAAGGTGCTTGCAATCAGCGTCAGACAGGGCGTCAACACTATTACGAATACACTCTGAAAGGGGAAGGCGATGAAACCTGGCACCCTCGTTTCTCTTATTATGGTTTTAGATATATTCAGGTAGAGGGGGCTGTCTTAAAAGGACAGAAGAATCCGCAGAAATTGCCTGTATTAAAGAATATTCAATCTTGTTTCGTATATAATTCAGCCAAGAAAGTTTCCACTTTCGAATCATCCAACCGGATATTTAATGCTGCCCATCGATTGATCGAGAAAGCGGTTCGCAGCAATATGCAGTCTGTGTTTACGGATTGTCCGCATCGTGAGAAACTTGGGTGGCTGGAACAGGTACATCTGAATGGGCCGGGTTTGTTGTATAACTATGATTTGACAGCATACGCTCCGCAGATTATGCAGAATATGGCAGATGCACAACATTCCAACGGGGCCATGCCGACAACTGCTCCGGAATACGTGATTTTTGAAGGTCCGGGTATGGATGCTTTTGCCGAATCTCCGGAGTGGGGTGGTTCTTTGGTTATTTTCCCTTTTATGTACTATGAGACTTATGGAGACGATTCATTGATTAAGAAATATTATCCGAATATGCGTCGTTACGTAGATTATCTCAAGACTCGTGCAGATAAAGGTATTCTTTCTTTCGGATTGGGAGACTGGTATGATTACGGAGATTTTCGTGCGGGATTCTCACGGAATACACCCGTTCCTTTGGTGGCTACTGCGCATTATTACATGACAGTCATGTATTTGGTACAAGCCGCGAGAATGGTAAGTAATGACTTTGACATTCGTTATTATACTTCGTTGGCACAGGATATAATGGTTGCATTTAATAAATGTTTTCTTCATAAAGATACGGCACAATATGGTACAGGAAGCCAATGCAGTAATGCGCTTCCGCTGTTCCTCCAAATGACGCAGGATGCAGATGAACAAGGTAACTACCGACCGGATACAGATTTGAATGAGAAAGTATTCGCGAATCTGATAAAAGATGTGGAAGCACATGGCAACCGTTTGACTACCGGTGATGTGGGAAACCGTTATCTGATTCAGACATTGGCGCGTAATGGAGAACATGAACTTATTTATAAGATGTTCAATCATGAAGAAGCTCCCGGATATGGTTTCCAGTTGAAATTCGGCGCTACAACTTTGACCGAGCAGTGGGACCCCCGTCAAGGTTCTTCTTGGAATCACTTTATGATGGGACAGATTGATGAATGGTTCTTCAATTCGCTGGTCGGTATTCGTCCTTCTACCACTACAAAACAAGGTTATCAGAAGTTCATCATCGCTCCCCAACCTGTGGGAGATTTGAAATACGTCAAAGCGTCGTATGAAACTTTATACGGTACTATTAATGTGGACTGGACTTGTGAGAATGGGACTTTCACTTTAAACGTGTCTGTTCCGGTGAATACTACCGCTGTTGTTTATCTCCCGGGCGAAAAAGAACCGAAAGAGATACAGAGTGGAACATATCAATTGGTTTGTGCAAAATAAAAGAACCTTTTTGTATATATTTGTAGAATTAAAAAACAATGTATTCATATAAAAAATCATGCAGCATGTTTATTTTAATCATGTAGCATGTTTGAAAAAAACATCTCAATGATTGTTTTCAAACATTGGGAAGAAAAAAAGATTCTATTAGCATGATTTTTTAGAAGGAAACGATGAAATATACTTTAATAATATCGATTATGAATTTACGAACAACTCTTATCGTCTTTCTTTGCTTCTGTGCAACCACAGTTCTTCGTGCCGAGCGTGTAGATATGCTGAAGGCCGGTGCAAAAGCAAATGGCAAGACTCTTAATACAAAGCTAATCAATTCAACAATTGACCGTTTGAACCGTGGTGGCGGAGGTACTCTTTTCTTTCCTGCCGGAATTTACCTGACGGGGAGTATCCATCTGAAAAGTAATATTACACTGGAGTTGGAAGCCGGAGCTACCTTGCTCTTTTCCGATAACTTTGATGACTATCTTCCTTTTGTCGAGGTTCGTCATGAAGGAGTGATGATGAAAAGTTTCCAGCCTTTGATTTATGCAGTAGATGCCGAGAATATTACGATCAAAGGAGAAGGAACTTTGGACGGACAAGGGAAGAAATGGTGGATGGAGTTCTTTCGTGTCATGATTGATTTGAAAGACAATGGTATGCGTGATGTGAATAAATATCAGCCAATGTGGGATGCAGCAAACGATACGACAGCAATTTATGCTGAAACGAACAAGGATTATGTAAATACATTGCAACGTCGCTTTTTCCGTCCTCCGTTCATTCAGCCCGTTCGTTGTAAGAAAGTAAAGATTGAAGGAGTGAAAATCATAAATTCTCCCTTCTGGACGGTCAATCCGGAGTTTTGTGACAATGTAACCATAAAGGGGATCACCATAGATAATGCGCCCTCACCAAATACGGACGGAGTGAATCCGGAATCCTGCCGCAATGTACATATCAGCGACTGCCATATATCAGTAGGAGACGATTGCATCACAATCAAGTCGGGAAGAGATGCACAGGCCCGTCGTTTGGGAGTACCTTGCGAGAATATCACTATCACCAACTGTACCATGCTTTCCGGGCATGGAGGCGTTGTTATCGGCAGCGAGATGAGTGGGAGTGTGCGTAAAGTTACTATTTCCAATTGCGTGTTTGACGGAACAGATCGTGGAATCCGTATTAAGTCAACCCGTGGAAGGGGAGGAGTCGTTGAAGATATTCGTGTCAGCAACGTCGTAATGAGCAACATTAAACAGGAAGCTGTCGTATTGAATTTGAAATACAGTAAAATGCCTGCCGAACCTAAGAGTGAACGCACTCCGATATTCCGTAACGTACATATCAGCGGAATGACTGTGACAAATGTAAAGACTCCGATCAAAATAGTGGGCTTGGAAGAAGCGCCGATATCTGACATCGTTTTGCGTGATATTCACATTCAAGAAGGGAAACAGAAATGTATCTTCGAAAATTGTGAACGTATCACGATGGATGACGTAATCGTCAATGGTGAAGTAATTAAAAGCACCACAGATACTACAGATTAACACAGATTTTTAATTCGACTAAATTATAAGAATAATAAATCTGTGAAAATCTGTGTAATCTGTGGTGAAAAAACAACTTACATAAATTAAAAATAAATGAAACGAATCCTTTTTACTATGCTTCTTGCCGCATCTCTTTCGGCCGAAGCCCAGACGCAAACATACGAGACGGAATTTGCCCGTCCCTTGAATGAAGTACTGACGGATATACAGAACCGTTTCGGAGTCCGTTTGAAATATGACATTGATACGGTGGGAAAAGTGCTGCCTTATGCCGATTTCCGTATTCGTCCTTATTCCGTGGAAGAATCCTTGACGAATGTATTGGCACCTTTCGATTATAAATTTGTTAAGCAGAAAGGAAATATGTATAAGCTGAAAGCATACGAGTATCCACGTCGTACAGATGCAGACGGAGAGAAGATGCTGGCTTATCTGAATACACTCTATACAGACCAACAGTCCTTTCAACTTCGTGCCGATTCTCTGAAAAAAGAGGTACGTCAGCGTTTAGGTATTGATACTTTGTTGGCTCAATGTGTCAAAACCAAACCTATTCTTTCAAAGATACGTAAGTTTGATGGCTATACCGTGCAGAATTTCGCACTTGAAACACTTCCCGGATTATACATTTGCGGTTCTATCTATACGCCCCAATCGAAAGGAAAACATGCGTTGATAATCTGCCCTAACGGACATTTTGGTGGCGGACGTTATCGGGAAGACCAACAACAACGTATGGGAACTTTGGCACGTATGGGAGCTGTTTGTGTAGACTATGATTTGTTTGGATGGGGAGAGTCGGCTTTGCAAGTTGGCAGTGCGGCACACCGTAGTAGCGCGGCGCACACTATTCAGGCAATGAACGGCTTACTGATTCTTGACTACATGCTTGCTTCCCGTAAGGACATTGATACCAGCCGTATCGGTACGAATGGCGGTTCGGGTGGAGGTACCCATACTGTATTGTTGAGCGTATTGGATGATCGTTTCACCGCTTCAGCTCCGGTGGTGAGCCTGGCTTCTCACTTCGACGGTGGCTGTCCCTGCGAAAGCGGAATGCCTATTCAACTATCAGCAGGAGGAACCTGTAATGCGGAATTAGCCGCTACTTTTGCTCCTCGTCCACAACTGATCGTATCGGATGGCGGCGACTGGACGGCCAGTGTTCCTACTCTTGAATTTCCTTATCTGCAACGAATCTACGGATTCTACCAGGCAAAAGATAAAGTAACGAATGTACATCTTCCCAAAGAGAAACATGACTTTGGTCCGAATAAGCGGAATGCTGTTTATGACTTCTTCGCAGAAGTATTCAAATTGGATAAAAAGATGTTGGATGAAAGCAAGGTCACCATTGAACCGGAATCCGCTATGTATAGTTTTGGCGAAAAAGGAGCTTTGCTTCCTGAAGGCGCCATCCGTTCTTTTGACAAGGTAGCTGCTTATTTTGACAAGAAGGCTTTTGCTAATTTAAAATCAGATGCTTCTCTCGAAAAGAAAGCCATCGACTGGGTAGCTTCTTTAGAGTTGAACGATGATAAAAAAGCAGGTTTTGCAGTAACTGCCATTTATAATCATCTTCGTAAAGTGCGTGACTGGCACAATGAGCACCCTTATACAACAATCCCCGAGGGTATCAATCCCCTGACAGGCAAACCGCTTTCTAAGCTCGACCGTGAAATGATTGCAGATTCTGCTATGCCGAAAGAAGTGCATGAAAGGCTAATGAAAGATTTACACAGAGTATTGACGGAAGAACAGATTGAACAAATCCTGGATAAATACACGGTAGGTAAAGTTGCTTTTACCTTGAAAGGTTATCAGGCCATCGTGCCCAATATGACGGAGGAGGAAACGACTTTTGTTCTGGAACAGTTGAAACTGGCTCGCGAACAGGCTATTGACTACAAGAATATGAAGCAGATTTCTGCTATCTTCGAAATTTATAAAACCAAATGCGAACAGTATTTTAATGAGCATGGTCGCAACTGGCGTCAGATGTTCAAAGATTATGTGAATAAGCGAAACGCAGAAAAGAAGGCTCAAGGAAAGAAATAAAATGAAGGTAAACCCTTAACCTCCTACATAACCGGAAAATCTCCGGGATAATAGAAGAATATAATAGAGCTATGCTTTGCAACTGACAAAGCATAGCTTTATCATATCTAAAGCTATGCTTTAGTTCCCCTAAAACACTGCTATAATTTATTTCTTCACGATTACTAAACATCTTTTTCGCAGAAAATGTGTTATTTTGTAGATGGCTAACAGAAATGTATATGATATGGATAAGCAAAAAGTAGCATTAGTCCTTTCCATGGGTGGAGCACGTGGAATAGCACATATAGGAGTAATTGAAGAATTACTTCGTCACAACTTTGAGATTACTTCCATTGCAGGAAGTTCCATGGGAGCAATGGTGGGAGCAATGTATGCTTCAGGAAAAATGGAAGAATGTAAAGAATGGCTGTATAGTTGGGACAAACGCAAGATGTGGGAATTGGCGGATCTTACCTTAAGCCGGGATGGATTAGTGAAAGGTGACCGTTTTATTAAAGAACTGAAACAAATTATTCCGGACATGAATATTGAAGACCTGCCTGTCCCTTATGTAGCGATGGCTACGGATATTGTCCGCGATCAGGAAGTCAGGTTTGACAGAGGGAGCTTACATGAAGCTATCCGTGCGTCTATTTCTATCCCTATGCTTTTCCGCCCATTAAGAAAAGACGGTATGGTATTGATTGATGGAGGTATTCTGAATCCTCTTCCATTGAGTCATGTGCAACGCACTGAAGGAGACATTCTGATAGCTGTCGATGTGAATGCACCCATTGATACCGGAAAGAAAAAGAAAGTATCTCCTTATAATCTGTTGACAGAATCTTCGAGAATGATGATGCAACAAATCACTCGTTACCAGATAGAACGTTGTCAGCCGGATATCTTAATTCAGATTTCCGGCGATACGTATGATATGTTGGAGTTCCATCATGCTGCTTCGATTGTGAAGACAGGAGCGGAAGTTACTCGAAACGTGTTGAAAGAATCTCTTGGCAATGATTAATCATGTGGTTGATGATCTCCATTCCTTTTCTTCGGGGTATACGGATACTTTCACCGACCGCCAACATATCTTCAATATCCGGATTTCCTTTGTTATTTGCTGAAGTAGCATGTTCACCGTGATACCCCTCTTTGCAGAGAGTTAAATCATAAGCAGGTGCTAATGACCATTTTCCTTCGCGACAAATAAAACTGAAATTTTTAACATGGTCGTCTTTGTTATCTGTAAGTACATTAAACACCATGCGTTGGAACATTTCATCAACTTGTTGTGAATCTTGTGTCAAATATCCTGTTAAGTGTAACAATACCTTGTAATCTAGTTTTGGATTTGATATTGATTCATTGAGTAACGCACCAGCAGTAGCAATGTGTAGTCGTTTTCCATTCTCTATATCAAAACGTTTGCTGGCAAAATATTTGCCATCTAATAACTTGTAATCAGGAACATTTATTCCACATTTACGAGCTACTTCATTATATTTATATTCCATTCTCCCCATATCTTTCGGATCATATGTATGGCGGAATTTCACTAACCATGCACCTTCACGATCATGCCACAAGCATTTAGGACGGCAGCCACCGGAATTACCACTATTGAAATATAAAATATCTTCGCCTTCTTCAGATTTTTCTGAAAGTACTTCCAGAGCCATTTGTTGTAAGTTGTCCAAGTCAGGTAGAGATTTTTCTTCTCCAATATAAGATTCCGGCACGTAACTAAGTGCTCCCATTCCCGAAATTCCCACTATACTTAATCGCTGAATAGGTGTAAGCAAAGCATCATTTATACCTTGTTTTTTGAGTAAACGATTCAACAAATAACGACCATATCCATCAGGGAGACTATCCTCAAATATTCCAAAATTTCCCCAGAAAGGTTCTGGTTTGGCGATGAATAAACTAGATTCTAATGGTAAGTCTAATGGAGAGATAGAAAAGCCTGATATCAGCCATTTCTTATCGTACTGGAAAGCGCAACATCGGTTATCGTGTGTCATGGTAAGTTCTCCTATCTTTTGATCACGATAAAGTACCGATAACTTATTTACTAATTTCATTTCTTCCTCGCTTCCTGTTTTTATTTTTATTGATAACGTCCAATTCTTCCATTGTACTGTAAAGTGGTTCTGCAAGAAGTGCCTTTACGTCTTTGGAATATCCTAATGCTTTTGTTAATGCCACATAAGAGCTCAATGAAATAGAAAACTTCTGTTCAAACTTAGCTATAGTGGGAGAAGGAACGCCACTTAACTTGGATAAAGCATCTCTTGAAAGTCCTTTCTCCAATCGCCTCTTTTGTAAATTGCAGGCAAGTAACTGCAGAATATCTTCGGGCGTATCTATATCAAAGTTGTATAATAAAGACATATCATTGTATCTGATAAGTAACAAATATGATTATAATAGATATTATTATATCTGTTACAAAGATAGTGTTTCACTTTGACTTATTCAATAAAAATAGCAGAAAAAGTAGCCCACATAGCTTTTTAGTTCTGTTCTTACAACACGGATATCAGATAACTCGTAAGGATAGAGAAACTATAAGAGACAAGTGTGAATATGTAGTATATAAAAAATTAGCCACTCTCTCAAGGCTATCTTTTACTTTATATGAACAAGGACGTCCTGATTTAATAGCGGAATTATTTAATTCTGTTGATTCTTTTATAAAGTCAATTTATACTATTGAGTCTTTGTTATCTAATACTTCGGTATATTTTGAATATAAAACCAATGTATGGCTTTGTATTGCTAATAACGCAATTACTAATTATAGAGATTATTGGATATTTTGTGAGGCTGCATTGAAAAAATGCGGAAAATGGGAGGAAATATATAAAATTAGTTCATTCAAGGCAATATACAATGCAATAGATAAAGATGCACTATTAGAGTGGGAAAATCAAAAACAATATGAGATTCTGAGGTTACTATATCCACAGTTGGAAGTGCCTGATATTCGTATAAAAGGAAAAACAGTTAGTCTTTTAGAACAGGCTGATTCTATTTTTAAGAAATCGGAACTATCAGACACTTTTAGTTCTTTAGGTTATGCTATAAGAAAACAGCGTCCGGCATGGGGATGCAACGATATAGAAGGTAGAACAGCTGAAGAAAAGGTTTTGTCATTATGGAATACTCTTCCACATGATACTTTTTTGATGGCACTACTTTGTCTCAATTCTGGAGATTCACATATTATCCTTGAGCAATTAAAAGAATATGCAAGGACTGATGTTCTGGATATTTTATACAGCTCGGAGATACATCCCAAATTGCAAATAGGATTAGAAGCCGGAACAGTGGGTAATTTGGATTTTCTTTTTTCATTATGGGAATTAGGATATAGATATCATACCCACCAAGAATGGCAGGTGCACGGAAATATAACAAGTACTAAACAAATGAAACTTTATTGTTTAGACAAGTTCTATGATATGAGTTTAGATATTGATTTGAAAGAGATAATGAATAGTATTGCTCTTAGAGCAATTTGTATGGTAGAAGCCATTAAAACCAATGATTTGTTCTGCACTAGTAATCCTAATTGGAAATCATATATAAATGGAGTACGTGGTGCAACTTTACAACATCCATTAAATCAATATTAGGGATATATTGATATGGCTTTCGATGCTTATCATTTTACAGATGGGCAGAGTATGAGAAGTTATCTTTCTCAAAAAGAACCCGGGATAAAATTAGAAAAGGGCTCTGAAAAAATAGAAATAAATTCAGCTATTTACAAAGCCTTATCTGTTTTGTATCCAGAAGTATATAACATGAATTCGTAATGATGTTTATGTTGCGTCCGAAGATATATAAATCATCTTTTTCGTCATTCCCCCGTCAATAGTGATGTTTTCTCCATTGATGAAATCATTGTTTTCCTCGCAGAGAAACAGACACATGCGGGCAATATCTTCCGGTTTGCCTACCCGCCGGGAAGGATGCTGTGAATGGTCTTCCGGTTGGAGTTGATTATAATCATGAGTCTGTATCCATCCCGGAGCAATCGAGTTTACTGTGATATTCCATTCAGATAAAGACAAAGCCAATGCATGAGTCAAAGAATAGATACCACCTTTCGAAGCTGCATACCCTTCACTTCCCGGTTCACTCATCAGATAACGTGTAGAGCAGATATTTATAATTCGGCCGTATGGGTTGGGAGAGGGCTGCTTTTTACGATGGATGGCAAGCAGCCGGGAAGTGATGAATACAGGACGCAGGTTAATAGAAAGAATTTTGTCGAAATCCTCTACACTTGTTTCTGTGATAGAAGAAAATTTGCTGATACCGACGTTGTTGACAATAATATCAATATCGTTCCATTCGGCAAGAATGGTTTGCATACAACTTTCAAGTGCGTTTTTATCACTTACGTCGACCTTATGGAATATAGCCCCGGTTGCCTTCGCAGTCTCCTGTCCCGATGTTTCGTTTATATCACAAAAGGCAACTTGATTTCCAGCCAGGCGAAAAGCTTCTACTATTGCTTTGCCTATTCCTTCCGCTCCGCCTGTTATAAATACTCTTCTTTTTGAGTTCTCCGGTTTTGAAACCGTTGAAGTGTGAGACTTCGATTCAGCCGGACGTACTGCTGTTAGTTTCTTCTTACCATATTTTTGTGCTTGTTTCCAAGCAGCTTTTCGGGCTTCGTATTGTTCCTGTTGTCTCTCTATGTAATTATCTGCCATCGTTATTTTTTATTTATTGGCAAATGTAAAGTATAAAATGGATAAATACAAGAATCGACCGCTCTTTTGCGGGCAAAGGAGCGGTCGATTTCATTCAGATGATCGTTCAAAATTTAAAACTTCGTCGGATCTATCTCTGCATATTTAATTCGTTGACGGCGCCATGTGTAAATGGCATGCAGCTTCCCGTCTTTCCCCTGAATAATGCTAGGGTAAGAGTACTGGCTGATCGGACTATCTTCTAATGTAAGAACAGGCTGCCAATTGATACCATCTTTTGAAACGGCCACACAGAGCGGAGTACGCGGACCTTTCGGAGTTCCGGGCAATGTAGAGAAATTATTGTAAATAAGGATATGTCTGCCGTCTTTCATAGTCACGGCATCCGTTCCGGAATTATTATTCGGGACATCCAGCAGCGTAACTTTACTCCATGTATCGCCATTATCACTGCTCCACGCAGTTGCTACCTGTGCGTTACGTGTACGGCAGAGTATCTGTAATCTTCCATCCTTATGCTTCAGAATACTGGGTTGTATTGCATAAACAGGTTTGGCTCCTTCTCCTTTGATAGCTTCTCCGCCTTCCTGGTCATCCACATTCACACCTCCCTTTTTACGATTTTGGGTGGGGACAGATAACTCGGCATCCAGTGGTCCGACCATCTTCCAGGTCTTGCCTTTATCATCGGAAATCTCGAAATGGACACGCCATCCGTTACTTCCTTCCGTACTGGAAGGGCAGATGATACGCCCATTGATATATTCCGGTTTATTCTTAATAGGTCCAAGAAAACCTTTTGGAAGCGCTTCGCGTTTGCTCCAGGTTTTTCCTCCGTCGCGTGAACGGACAAGCCATCCTGTCCAGTCGCTCACTTTCAAACCTATTTTATAAAACAGAATCAGGTCACCTCCGGGAATCTGGAAAAGAACCGGGTTCCAGCAAGCTTTTCTGCGGGCAATAAGTGTTCCTTTTGCATCTTTCACCGGGGTACAGGTTGAATCGATTCCGGCTAATACTGCTTGTGGGTCTTTGAGTGAAAACACACCATCGGCAGCAAGTTTGGGGGTGGTCCATTCTTTAGAGCCTTTAGGTTTACGACATACCCAGATGCAACAATCCGGATTGCGCTCTTTGGTTCCTCCGAAGAAAGAGGCTACGAGATCACCATTTTTCAGCTCTACTATCGTAGCTCCGTGACATTCGGGGAAAGAAGCGTTTTCATACAGAAATTCATCAGTCAGAATAGCCGTATTCCGGGTGGGAATGTCTACACTGAAATGATATTTTCCCGAACCGATTTTTTCTTTCCGTCCATCCGGAAGATGTACTTCCCCCGTCGTATTGGCGGGAAGTTCGATATCCCATTCCAAATGTGTGGGAGTCTTTGTCCATCGGCTGGTTATTTTTCCGTAGATACTCATGTACGATGCATCCACGTTACTCAACTCCTGAATTTCAAAAGCCGGCTGGAAGACGATATGCTTGTAACCGGACTTCCAGCGGTCCGCACGGATACCTGCCAAGTTATTGAAGCACCAAGGCAATAAGTCACCTAAAAGCATCACGTGATTACCGCTATTCATTTCAGGATTTGCCGTGTCACCGTTCCATAACTCCCAAATAGTGGTAGCACCTTTTTCAACCATATATCCCCAGGAAGGATATGTTTTATTGGTAGCCAGTAGATAAGCTACATTGGCATGACCGCGACGGCTCAATTCACGCAATAGCCATTGTACACCGATTACTCCGGTACTTATATGTCCCTTGTTGGTTGTAATAATGGAAGTTACGGCATTTTTAGCTACTTCATTGATGTAGTTCTTTGGCACCAGACCAAAAGCAAGTGGCAAGATATTGGCAGTAACTGTGTTGTTACCATAGAAAATACTATCCGGATATAAGGTATGTCCCGGTACAGGAGAAGTACCTTCCTTTACGTGAAGAAAACGGGCATTGAATGCGTCTTTCATGCGATGTTCCAAATCTTCCCATTCTTCTGCGTCAGCTTTCAGCCCTTGCAAGCTTGCAAAGCGGTGCATCAGTTGTAATACCTTCAGATAATAAGCCGTTGCGATCAAAGCTCCGTCAGTCTTGCGGGAAGGGTCCTTACTATGAATTAACTCCAGTGATTCGGTCGGAACGCACCAGTCACCATATTTATCTTTGGTGATGATAAAATCTTCTGTCATATAGTATTCCCGGATATGAGATACCCACTTCTTGATAGCCGGATAATTCTCTTCGATCGGACGTTTATCTCCAAAGTTTGTGAAAAGCATGTCGCAGGCCATTGGTAAAGCGGCAGGCCAGGTCACATTGTCCGAGTAGTAGTTCCAGTATGCCGGGGCTACATCAGGAATACAGCCGTCTTCCCGTTGTGCTTCGCGGATGTCACGCGTCCATTTGGTATACATGGCGTAATTATCGAAAAGCATGCTTTCTCCCCAACAGCCCATGGTACGGTCACCCAACCATGGTTGGCGTTCATTCCGTTGCGGACAGTCAACCGGCATCCCTTTATAGTTGCTCCGGATTCCCCAAAATGCATTACGGATAATTTTATTCAGAGTTTCGTCAGAACAGTTGAAAGTACCGATATGCTCCATTTCATCTTCTACTACTTCGGCAACGAAATCTTCTGCCTTCGCATTCGGATAATCGCTGACTTCTACATAACGGAACCCATGATAAATAAAACGAGGTGCCCAGGTAGCATCTTTTGTTTCGCGTCCGCTGACAACATATACATCTGTAGAACGGGCATCCCTGAAGTTTCTAGTATAAAGTTCGCCATTGTCTTGCAGACTTTCTGCAAAACGGAGACGGATGCTATCGCCAGCCTGTCCTTTTATCCGGAAACGTACCCAGCCTGCCATATTCTGACCGATATCCAGGATATATTTGTTACCAAGCTTTTTTATAGAAACGGGCTTCAGGGTTTCTGTAACTTTCATGCCCGGCATCATTTGTGCACGCAATGTTCCTGAAGGAATACTGACACGTTGGGCCGGCATCCAGTTTTTGTCATCATATCCGGTTTGAGTCCAGGCTCCTAGCTCTTTACGAGCATCATATTCTTCGCCATCATATTCATTATTGCTACGGATAGGACCTTCAGTAGTCAATTTCCATGAAGTGTTTGTAGCAATCGTTTCTTTGCTGCCGTCTGCATATTCCACAATCAGATTCAACCGGAGTTTAGGATAACCGAAAGTCGGTATCTTATACGGTTTATAGTTCTGACGCATCGTATAGAAGCGACCATTTCCAAGAGTTACTCCAATAGCATTTTCTGTTTGAAGCAGTGAAGTAACATCGTATGTGTTGTACAGAATTGTTTTCCGGTAGTCGGTAGGAGCAGGTGCCAGTACTTGATTGCCGATGCGTTGTCCGTTGATAAACAACTCGTACAATCCCATTCCGGCGATATGTACTGTGGCACGTTTCACACTTTTCTTTACTGCAAACTCTTTACGGAGATAACGGGCTGCCAAACGGCTCCATTGTGTTTCGCTGTCTCCGGGAGCGGCCCTGTCCAAGCCGATCCATTGCCCTTGCCAGTCCGCTTCATTAAATAGTCCGGTGGTCCAGAAAGCCGGAGCACTCCAATTTGTTGCACCTTTGTTGGTGTCTATTTTCACTTTCCAATAGTAGGAGGCATTACATTTTAATGTTTTTCCCTGATAAGTGATCCATTGGGAAGCGTCAGATTCAATCTTTCCTGAATCCCAAATATCTCCTTTTCCTTGTTCCAATAGCTCCGGGGAAGATGCGATAAGAATGTGATACGCAGTTTGTATCACATTCTGTTCATCCGATTCGATGCGCCAACTCAATCGGGGTTGGCGCACATCGATACCTGCCGGATTTTTCAACTGCTCCGTTCGCAGGTCAGTGATACCTATGGCTGCGTATAGTGAACCTGCAAAGAGCAGAAGAAAGAAAAATGATACTATTCTTTTATTCATAAGTATGTTCTCATAATTCGTTTATATAATAAATTTAGGCACGGATTGCACGGATTAATGCTGTTGTTTTACTTATCTGTCATTCTGAAAACCGTAAAATCCGTGTAATCTGTGCCTAATAATACAAAATTATTTAGCCCATTTTTGTTGTGCATTGGGTAATTCTGTCCAGTCCTTCTCCACATAGTTCTTACTACTGTCCACTACAATCAGAATATGATCGTTTCCACTGCAATAACCACTGTCGTGCTGGAATTTGTGCACTCCGTTATCAAATTCTCCGATGTATTCCAGTTTACCATCTTTCGTGGTGTACCACCAGGCATTCTTTTTTGCGCCGCTAATCTTGCTGAAATCAACTTCCATCGGACGTCCGGTATAGTTGTATACCATCAGATAATCATTTCCACGTGTAGCGATAGCGCGGTCATAACGTTCTCCATTCTGTCCTGTGATGATAGACTGATCGGGTATGCGTTCAAAGAACGGGAAAGTCAACATCAGGTTTTTCAGATACTTCATCTGATTGTAGCCCGGATCATTCAACGCATCATACCAAGGCTTCTTTGCACCATAAGCACCACCTACACCCGGTTTGATAAATTGCATGATGGAATTATGACCGTAAGTATGTCCGAAAGAACCTGCAAATACAGACCAATAAGCATAACGACGTACGTCATAATCCTTCCACAACAGTTCGTTTTCATCGTGCAGACCATGAGGTATTTCTTCATAGATCGGTTCACCGTCAATCACAGGCTTCATGGGTTTCATGGCCAGGCTGCGTTCTACAAAACGCCAGTTATCCTCTTCCGTATTTTCTTCGATAGGGTAGTCACCATCTCCGAAACGTTGTCCATAGCGACGATGTCCGCTTTGAAACATGTTGAAATCCAACCAGGGAGCGTTATTGAACCAAGTTGCGGAAGTTGTTCTTCCACGTGGATGGAATGTCATCAGGTGATTTTTGTCGATAGCTTTGATAGAGGTTGCCAAAGCTTCCCATTCAGCAGTTTTCACGTCGCCACGGATATCTCCACCGATAAACCAGATAATATTCGGTTCGTCCTTATAACGCTCTGCCAAAAACTTGCCGTATGCTTTTGCCTGTTCTACAGTCATCTCGCCCCGGTTCACCGGGCTTCCCCAAATGCAGACCATGCCGATATACTGACCTTTCTTGGCTGCTGTACGGATAATGTAATCCATGTGATCCCAATAACCGTATACGCCTTTTTGATTGATGTTTTTGAAGTTGTATCCGTCAATCATCGAATATTGTCCGTAGATATTCATAGACGGAACATTATTCAACGTTTGAACCTGAATCACGTTGTATCCACGACGTTTGCATTGTTCCAGGTAATATTCGGCTTCATCCCGGTTCAAGCGTTCAGGCAATAGCCAACCGGTTTCTCCTAACCAAAAGAAAGGAGCACCGTTTTCGTGTTTCAGGTAACGTCCCTCTTCGGAAACTACGAGTTTGCCGTTGTCCCAGGGGATATACGTCTTTTGTGTTTTCTTCTGTGCTGCAGCCGAAGTTGCCATTGTCAATAGCAGCAACAAAAGGGGAAGAATCTTGAATTTTCTCATTGTATTTTATCGTTTTTAGTTTATTTCTTTGTCATTTTCTCATACTCAATAGCAGCCAAGATGAATGAACCTACCGATTTCGGATCATTTTCTATGATCGGTTCGCTGATATAATATTCAAATGAGCCGTCACGATATCTTTTTGAATCTCCGCCCAATCCTGCAACAGCACAGCAATTGGTAATTGTATAGCTGCCATCCTCTTCCAAACGGGTAAATGTCTTTACCATTCCGTCAAAGGCTTTTTGTGTCGGTTCGATATATTCGTTGCCAATATATCCTTTATTGATAGCTTTGGCAAGCGTATAGATAAACAGGGCAGTGGCAGATGATTCCAAATAATTATCTTCACGTGCTCCCTGATCGGTTACCTGATACCAGGTTCCGGATTGAAGATCTTGATATTTCACAATCGCTTTTGCCAATCCCTGCAGAATTTGTATAATGCTATCGCGTCCGGCTGTTTCCTGTGGCAGGAAGTCCAGTACATCTACAATAGCAGCTCCATACCATCCGATACTGCGACTCCAAAAATTAGGAGAACAACCCGTTTCAGGATTTGACCATTTCTGTTCGCGACTTTCATCCCATCCGTGATAATAAAGTCCTGTTGCAGGATCATAAGTCTTGCTATTTATCAAAAGAATCTGTTTTGTTGCTTCGTCAAATAAAGCGGGCTCATTAAAAGTAGCACCATATTGAACCAGATAAGGAGAAGCCATAAAAATTCCGTCCAGCCACATTTGATGAGGATATCTCAATTTATGCCAGAATCCTCCCTCACTGGTACGAGGTTGCTCTGCCATTTGCTTGCGCAAAGTATCCATAGCTATTTTGTAACGTTCGTCTCCGGTCTGTGCGTAAAGATCGAAAAGAATCTTTCCGCCGTTGACATTATCAATATTGAATGAAAGATATTTCATGGTTTTGATATGTCCGTCAGCATCGATCAGACTATCTGCATATATTTTGGCATACTCATAATATACGCTGTCCCCGGTATGTTTCCATTCTTCCAACATGGATTTCACTACTAATCCGTGGGTATATCCCCAGCGTGGTTTTTTAGCTTTTTCAATCATCCAGGGTTCGGGGAAACGTTTCATTTCGGAGCGTGCCATGCGTTCACTCCATTTTTCCGTTTCTGTTTTTTGAGGTGCTGCGCAAGCCAGGAAACAAGCAGTTCCACAGGCGACAATCAGTTTCAATAAGTTTTTGTTCATATCGGTCGAGTTATTATTTTCCAATCAATACATATTCTTTTCCTGCTTTGGTAGGTAGGTCATAGAGGTATGTCTCTGCAATTTCCACTTTGTTCAAGTTGGCCTTTTCGTTAATCAATGGCTCCGGAATGGTGGGGACTGCATAAAGAGGGTTCGGATTTTCACCTTTGGCACGCTTCAAGCCATTCCCGGTTAATGGGTTGAGCGAACGTAAACGACAATTTCCTCCCTTATGAGATTTGACAACCAGTCGGCTAACTTTCCCGTTTTTCCAACTCAAATCAAGTTCGAAACCTCCACGGGCAATGATTCCTTTGATAGAACCTTCTTTCCAAACGGTAGGCAGTGCGGGAAGCAAATATATAAAACCGTCGTAGCTTTGCATCAACATCTCTGCAATGCCTGCGGCACAACCAAAGTTTCCATCAATTTGAAATGGCGGATGCGCATCGAACAGGTTAGGGTAGGTGCCTCCTTTTTTCTTTTCATTGCGTACGAGAGTCAGCTGGTCAGTTATCAACTTGTAGGCGTGGTCGCCATCAAGCAGGCGTGCCCAAAGGCAAACTTTCCATCCCATGCTCCACCCGGTCGACGGGTCGCCACGATAAATCAGAGAAGTGCGTGCCGCATCGAATAGTTCGGGGGTACGGTAAGGGGAAATCTGATTGCTGGGGAAAAGTCCGTACAAATGAGAAATATGGCGGTGCACATCCTTCGGATCATCCCAGTCGAACATCCACTCCTGTAATTGTCCCCAATGTCCCACCTGCATGGGAGCCATTTCTTTGAGACGTTGTGTCAGATGAGAGGCAAACTCCTGATCTGTATCCAGTATTTGAGAAGCAGATATAATTGCTGTCCAAAGATCGAAAATCAATTGGTTGTCCATGGTGCATCCGGCAGCTGTAGTAGCTTTCCCGTTACTTCCCGAATGTACATTCTCCGGTGAATTACTGGGGCAGACTACCAGCCAGTTGTGTACGGGTTCTTTCACCATAATTTCATCAAAGAAACGTCCGGACTCTTTCAGTATCGGATAGACAGAACGCAGGAATTCCACATCTCCGGTGTATAGATAACGCTCCCAAAGATGTCGGCAAAGCCATGCGCCACCACTGGGCCACATACCCGAAGGAGCTTTGTCAACTGCTCCTGTAATACGCCATATATCCGTGTTATGATGCAACACCCATCCGTTGGCTCCATACATAATCTTAGCCGTCTCTTTTCCTGTGTTACTCACTTCTTTTATCAGACGGAATAACGGTTCATTCAGTTCACTTAGATTCGTTACTTCCGAAGGCCAGTAATTCATTTCCAAATTGATGTTACAAGTATATTTGCTATCCCAGGAAGGGAATAATTTGTCATTCCAAATTCCTTGTAAATTGGCGGGTTGTCCTCCCGGTTGGGAAGAACAGATCAACAAATAACGTCCGAATTGAAAATAGGTGGCAACCAGATGTGTGTCATTGGTGTTTTTGAAATTCTCCACACGCTTATCGGTGGTTACATTCGCATATTGGTCTCGTCCCAAATCAAGAGAAACGCGTGTCAGATATTGTCGGTAAAAATCAACATGATTCTTCTTCGATTCAATGAACGGATGAACCATTGCTTTCGCCAAATAATTCTTAGCCCGCTCTGTCTGATTACCGGTGATGTCTTGATAATTGTTGAAGTTGGTGGCAATAGATACATAGACCGTAGCTTCATCAGCTCCTTCAACGGAAAGGACACCATCGGCACAAGCTATTTTCCCACCTTTATTTTTAGCAGTCAATCTGCCTTGAAATTCTACTTTCCCTTTGAGCCCCTCATGCAAGGAAGAGACTCCCGAGAGTGTCACACAGTTTCCCTCTTCAGAAGCGATCATAACATCCTGGTGAGGCGAAGTGAGTTGTGCATTGAAAGTAATTTGTCCGGGACGATTGGCGGTCAGTCGTACCATTACTACCTGATCGGTAAATGAAGTAATCGTTTCGCGTTGATACTGCACTCCGTCTACTTCATAACGTACGATTGCACGTGCGGAATCCAGACTTAATTCCCTGTAATAATTGGAATAACGTGTATGACCTGGAAAAGCGATTCGCAGGTCACCAAAACTTTGGTATGGCATTCCTGAATTAGTCTTTGCCATTACCTTTTCTGTGGCCAGTGTCTGAGCTTCAAGGTATTTTCCGGCAAAGACCAGCTCACGCACTTTCGGAATATATTCCAGTGCATCCGGATTGGCGTTATTATTGGGACGTCCCGCCCAAATGCTTTCTTCGTTTAGTTGTATTTGTTCTGTGCCTGGTGTTCCATATACCATGGCCCCCAAACGGCCATTCCCAAGGGGTAATGCTTCGGTCCATACCTGTGCGGGACAGTCGTACCATAGCTTGTATTCGGGTACAGAAGACTTCTGTTCCTGCGCCTGAATACAACCAACAGACATCGTGACGAACAGATATCCGATTAATCTCTTTTTATTCATTTCCTTCCAATTGCTTTTATACTTTTATAAAAGGACGATTGAAAGGGATTTTTGTACCCACTATGCAGGCAGTAAGAAAGGGAGAAGAATAAAAATAAGTTAGCAAACTTAAATGCAGTTATAAAGCCATTAAAATAGATGAATTTCGACAAACAAACAGATATACTGATTGTTGTACATTGAATCATTCGTTTTTTTATTCACCTAAAAAATACAGATTATGGCAAAGAATTCTCCCGATGAAGGAAAAAATATCAAAATGGTAGAAAAGCAGGCGGCTGAAGCCTCTATGATCAACCTCAAAGAGTACCGGGCAAAAAGGCAATTCGGTAAAACACCGGAACCGATGGCGGAGACGGTGGAAACTCCCAATCGAATGCCTGTTTTTGTTGTTCAAAAGCATGATGCCAGTCATTTTCATTTCGATTTTCGTTTGGAAGTAGATGGAGTATTAAAAAGTTGGGTGGTGCCTAAAGGACCTTCCATGAATCCAAAAGATAAGAGGTTGGCCATAGAAGTAGAAGACCACCCCTTGAGTTATGCGCACTTTGAAGGAGTTATACCGGAAGGTAACTATGGAGCAGGTACGGTGGAAATATGGGATAGTGGAACCTATGCTTACGTTGGTAATAATCGTAACATTTCCGCTGCCATTAAAAATGGAATACTTGAATTCAAGTTACACGGGCATAAACTCAAAGGGCTATTTGTCCTTATACATACCAATATGGATGATCAGGATAAAGACTGGCTGTTAATAAAGAAAGACGATGTATTTGCGGTCACTCACGTTTACGATGCGAAGATTATTCCGTCTTATGATGAGGTATTCCTGTAAATCATGATCTGACAGTACATATCTGAAGTCTATTATTTTCAAATTATATACGCGGCTTTATAATTCTACTTATTTCATTATTTTAATGATTAAGTGGAACTATATGATCGTATGGTTGTGTTATTGTATGGCATAATATTTGACAATCACTACGTTTCGCCAAATAAAATGATGATTTTAGAATCTATTCTTTGATATTTCGGTAACAAACGATATTGTTACCACTTTTGATAGAAAACACCCATTGTTTTTGTTAGAATCCACCTCATATGTGGACGTTGAAAAGTTTATACTTGTTCCGGATTTAGACACGTTAAAAGGTCATCAAACGTGTTTTGCTGAAAATGTAAGTATTAATCAAATCCTATATAAGTATGAATGATTGTTACCTGAGTTTATTATTAAACTTTCGCGCTTTACTTTCTATAGATAGTGGAGCCAATTTAGTAAACAGTAAACAAGCTATTGGCGTAATTTTGCCTGATTTGTCATTGCTTGGTTATGCAGTTCCTGTAGAGAGTTTCGGCATTGGGCTATTTATTGTTTTGTTTGCGTATCTTGCGGTAGAGTATAATGTTCAGTTGTTGTCACATGAAAAACTTAAGATAGCTATGAACATGCTCCATACTACGTATACCCCGTTGATATTGTTACGAAATCAATTGGAAGAACTTAAAACCGGTAATCTTCCCGAATCGCTTTCCCAACAAGTAGAAGAGGCATTGAGATATACCGAATACATCATATATTGCAATCAGAATATTGTAACCCTCAATAAGGTAAACAAAAAAATACTTCCTAAGACATCAACGGCAAATTTGGAACTCTCTTCTTATATTACTTCTATTGTCAATCAATGTCGACCTTATGCTGATTCGCGCCGTATACAACTGACTGTCAGCGAATGTTCGGATTGCGTCAGTTGCAGAATCAATGAAAACATTATGACGGCAGCGCTTCAGCATCTTATAAGCAAACTAATTTTGGGTTCCGATTTAGGTTGTTGCATATCAATCAATATAACACATACAACAGATTCCTGGCAGTTGCAGATTACTAATTGTGAGATAGCAGACAAAAGAGTAGGGAAAATGTTTCCTTTTATTCCGGTCATATTTCCTATATATGGGTATAGTGATTTGTGGACTGTAAGAAAAATCATTCGCCTGCATGGTGGAAAAATAAACGGATATAGACATGGCAAATCATTTGCTTTCCAAATTGTCATTCCAACAGATTGTCATTGCCGGAATCAGGAATGTTCGGTTATCAAACATTCTTCAACAAATACGAAGAATAAGGCTAAAAAATCTTCTGAAAGTGATAAAGATGATACCCCGAATGCTAAAACAAAAGATACATCCCATATCTTATTGGTAATGGCGGACGGGGCATTCAGGAATTATTTAAGGAAAGCTTTATCGCGGTATTTTCAGATTTCAGTTTTGAAAGATCCTGATTTGCTGAAGGATACAGTAGTCCGCCAAAATCCTGATGCTATCATTATTGACGATAATGTAAACGGAACAAATGGAGATGCACTTAGTTTCCGGATCAAAACAGATAAAATGATAGGGTATATACCGGTTGTCCTTTTGATAAGGGCCTTTGATAACGAAAGTTATTTGTCCCATTTAGGAAGTGGGGCGGATCGTCTGGAATTACGAACAGAAAGCATTTGCAGGCTAAGGGCAAACATACGTATGCTTGTAGAAAACCGCATGGTTTTGCGTGAACGGGTCAAATTGTTTTTGTCAGATGCTGTTTTTCCAATGGTCCCCACCAAAGAAGAAATGGAAACAGAAAATACGGATCAGATATTTATGGATAAAGTCAATAAAATCCTGGAAAAGAACCTCTCTACTGATAAATATACAATAGATAAATTAAGTATCGATATAGGAATGAGCCGTACTGCTTTTTATAGCAGGATACGAGAGATAACCGGGAATCCTCCGGAAAATTATATCTATTCGTTCAAAATGGACAGGGCACTTAAACTGCTAGCCTCCCAACAGTACACTGTTTCGGAAATTGCAGGAATGCTGGGATATTGTGATGCTAAATATTTTGGAAAGAAGTTCAAAGACTTCTATCATGTATGTCCTACGGATTACATTAAAAGTATTATAGGGTAAAAGAATATATAGTACATATTTTCAGTTTAAATGATATAAACTAAAATATGTACTATGTTCATTTTCTATCATCTTGCTTCACTATCACCTCTAAAACAGATAAAGTCTTTTTTATCAAATATTTTAAAGGTATTCTAGATTTTGGATGTTATTCATTTAGAAGATTTATTATCTTCTCCTTTTACTTCTAGAAGTTTTTTCGTTAATTTGTATCGCATAACAAGAATAATAGAACAAACGTATAAGTAATAAAGAAAAGCTATGGAGCAACAAAGTTTTTGCAATATCAGTTTATCTGATCCCTTTTTTAATTCTTTAAAGGAAGATTATCCCGAATTTTCTAAGTGGTATAATAAGAAAAAGAAAGATAATGCAAAGGCTTTTATTCAAAAGAATAATGAAGGGCTGTTGCAAGCTTTTCTATATTTAAAACAGGAATTAGAAGATATAACAGATGTATGTCCGCCAATGCCTGCAGCTAATAGACTAAAAGTTGGAACTTTTAAAATAGAAGCTCATAATACTAAGTTGGGAGAACAATTTGTAAAAAAAATAGTGGTAGCTGCTCTTCATATTGATGCGGATGAAATATATGTGACGATATACAGGAAACATGAAGGGCTTATAAGGTTGTTAAAGAGATATGGATTCCTTGTATATGGAACTAAAGGTCATGAGGATGAACCGGAGTTTGTATTTGTAAAGTCTATGAAAGTATATTCAGGAGATTTGTTGTATGATTATCCTTATATTCATACTTCAAAAGTACGAAAGTTTATTCTATCAATAAAACCTGAATATCATACTCCGCTCTTTCCTGATTCAATTTTAGATAATGAGGAACGTGATAAATCTTTTCTTGTGCGAGACATTGCTTACACAAATAGCATACATAAGATTTATTTGTGTAAAATGAGGAATATTGATCAATTGTCAAGAGGAGATGTTCTTTTAATCTATCGAATGAAAGACGAAAAAGGGGCTGCATATTATCGTAGTGTTGTGTCTTCTATCTGTATTGTAGAAGAAATAAAAAAGGCTTCTGATTTTAAATCTACAGAGGAATTTATCAAATATGCAAACGCTTATAGTATATTTAATGAAAATGAGCTACGGAAATGGTATACAGAATATGGGATGACTCTTATAAAAATGACTTATAATATTGCATTTGATAGAAGAGTTACCCGTGGTGAACTTATTGAACAGGTCGGCCTTTCGGCTGGTGACTATTGGGGATTTATGCAAATAAATGATGAACAATTTAAGAATATAATATCAAGAGGAAAAATAAATGAAAGTCTTATTATCGATTAAACCTGAATTTGTACAGGAAATTTTTACAGGAAAGAAAAAATATGAATATAGAAAAGCTATTTTCACAAGGAGTGTAGATAAAGTAGTGGTCTATTCAACAAAGCCTGTTGGGATGATTGTTGGGGAATTTACAGTAGAGAATATTCTAAATGATACCCCTAGTACACTATGGGACCAGACTCATAAGGATTCAGGTATCACTAAGGATTTTTTTGACCAATACTTTGAAGGTCGTACACATGGGTATGCCTTGAAAATCAGTTCTCCACGTCTTTATGAAGAACCAATTAATCCATTCGAATTATTTAAGGCTTTTGCTGCTCCCCAATCGTTTAAGTATATTGATCCAAATGAGTCTACTCTCCTATTTTCGAACTACTAAATTTAACCAGGATTGTCTTTTTAGATAATCCTGGTTTGCCTATTCTGTTATTTTATTTTAATACTCCCATCAATATCCCTTGGACGTTTACTTTTTAATAAGTAGCAGTATGAGTTATCTTCAGGAATTGCTATATAATGAGAAGTGTTTTTATCAAGTAACGCTGGGTCTTTTCTTGATGTGTTTCCAAAGCTAAAATCAAGTAACGGAGACTTTCACGATTATTGAGTTGACCGAACATTTTTGCAAATAACAGATTCCAGCAAATATATCTATAATGTCACGCAAATATTCTACATATTGGGGATCAAAGATAGTACCATATTCATCTCGTGTAGGTATACCCAACATCTGCAATGTTCGATAATTTTTATTAGAATTGAGTATACCGTCAAAATCGAGAAAAAGATATTTATTTTTCATTAGATAACGATGTTTCTACAAATGATACTATTTGTTCTATCTTCTCAAGTGGATTTTGGCTTGTCAATTTTGCAAATGAAAGATGCATTCGATTTTCGTATTTTTGTATATCATATGCTCGCTGGAATCCAAACGAATTTTCCATCTTGTTGAAAAAAGATTTCATGCTTTCTTTACTCATGCCTTTGGTCCCACAGTTAACAAATAGATGTACGGCTTCATTTTTGTTACTATTAATAACAAGCCGTACAGCACCATTACACAGTGAAATACCGTTCTTACCTTTTATTGCTACCACCTGATACCCTTTTTGATTTTTCAAATGGTTGAAAACTTCATCTGCGATCTTTTGTCTCTGCTCTTGCCTTTTAGCTCTTTCCATATTAGGTATATGTTTGCTTAAGGTTGATCTTGCATCAGAGATAGCATTTTCCACGCCTGTTGGTATCAACGTATTCTGTTTGAACTTCATCCGATACCTTATATACTTGGGTTTATTCTTTGCATAACGCATGAGATAAAGTGGATGCGTAAAATTATTGTGTTGGAATATAGGGTCAAGATATTTCATTCCACACTTATTAATAGCGGCATTGAAAAACTGTTCAGCCTTTTGGTTATATCTTTTATGCCAAGCCAAATTTCCAAAGCCAAGGTAGACTGGAGGAACAAGGTGCTCTATGTCGTAATTGGTCACATTTTCTTCATCTGCAAAACGAAATGTATTGCTGGTTGCTTCTGAATATACCAAAGCCTTACTTAAATCTGCTTCTTTGATATAGAAGAGATTAAAAATTTGTATCACACCGTTCAAATCTTCACGTCTTGGCAGATCATAGTAGAAAGCAAAGAGATCGCCTACACAGTCAATTGTGGTATCACTACCAAATTCATACCACTTGTCTTTACTTTCGTCAAAGTGCCGGAGTTGTCTTAACGTTTCGGCATCGTCAATTGCTTGGTGGGTGGGGGATTTAAATTTGGCACCACCTGGATTTTTCATTACCACTGATCCGATAACCTCCCATGAATTACCATATTGTAACAATGTCCTCCATCGAAAACCTATAGCAGTGTTCTCATCCATTAGATAGAAGTGAGTGTATACTTTCATTATTATTTATTTAATAAGAATTAAAATGCAATCTTTGGTACTAACTATCAACACTTAAATGACTTTCATTAATCGTTTTCATATATTTTCCACATATCCTTAATACAGCCATGAAGTTGATGACGAAGTGATTGGGGTTCTAATACTTCAATCATTGCGCCAACTTTTAGTAACTCCATACAGAAGTCGTATGTCGGTCGAAGATGCAATTCGAAATCTGCATATTCATCAGAAGTGTATATTTCCCGTTGTGAAGGGTGAAGTGGAAGTGTGCGAAGATAATGTTGATGATATCTGTCAGCACGTAACACGATTCTTTCTTCCTTAATATCCTTATCAAGCACAATTCCAAAGAAAGAAGAGAAATAGGATTTAGCATCAAAGTCCTTTGGCAAAGTGAAGCATGTATCGGTCACACTGGCAAACCTTTATCTTCTATCTCTTCTATGATTTGTCTGATTTTGGAGATAATCCAATTTGAGACCTCTCCTGTGCGTATTGGTAAGTAGCTACTGGTGGAATGCCAATCGGTGTATAGAATCCATTCCCATCCATAAGGCCAATATGTATTACTACATTCTGAAAAACATGATAATTGTCGTATTGGCAAATCTTTATCCCCCAGCAGTGAACTTTGTGAAATACCGATATAAAGGTTCTTCCAATCCGAATCTCTTCCATCATCTCTTGTAATGACTATGTAATGGGACCATTGGGGCATTTTGAATTTTAGAGCCGGACTTTCGTCTCCTTCTTTGATGAGCTTAAATTCCATCCCCATTTTAACTGCGAATTCTTTTAACGGTTTAAAAATGAATTCTGTTCTTAATTTGCTACTTATTTCAGCTCTGTTATCCATCAAGGCAACTACTGCTTCCATATTATTGATGGCTAAATCTACGATTTTATCACTACTATCTTTATTCATATCTTGTCCTGTGATTTGTTTAATAAGTGTAATATATTGGGAAATTGTCTCTCGTACCAGAGGTTTGTCGTATGCTAACATCACACACTTTGATAACCAATTTAGGATATGTCCTTTGTACGAGATACAGTGATAGTCAATCTCATTGTCTCCTAATGAATCTTTGCTTGCCTCATGACCATCAAGCGTAAGATAAATCAACTTAAAGCCTTTCGGAAAACGTTGTTTACCATAGTTATTGTATCGCAGTAATTGATGGTATTGATCAATAGCATATATTTTATTCTCAATGATAATAGCATATTCACCATCTTCCAAGATTATATCGATCCGTCCACCAGTAGTTTCTGTCCGCTCACCAATATATCGTTCGACTATATTGGTATTGCAATTAGATATATAATCTCGTTTTAAGCCAATGGCTGCAAGAAATTCTTTAAGCATAGCATCTTTTAGGCCATGATTTCCGTCAGGATTTAACAATTCTGCAAGGAATGCGGAATGCAATCTAACTTCGTTAGACCGTAATCCAAGAGTGTTGAAAACGTTAAAACAATCGCCTTTTCGCTGCTTATGCTTCATTCGCTCTTGCTCAATAAGGCAAATCTTGCTTATTTCCATTAAAAGATCATTCAATTCCATATTTAAACTATTTTGTTAATACAAAAATACGAAAAGATTGCCTCGTTTTCTATATTATAATTTTGATTTAATTGATATTTATATAACGTTGAAATATTTTCAACGTTTATAGCTACTGGTAGCTTTAGCAAGACAATTTTTCCTCTTTGTTCACGTAGTGAATAATTATTGTGAAACAATCTCAAAAGCCAATTCTTTCATCCGTCTTTTTACGATGGAATACCATAAATATGAATTTTGCAAGTTGTTGGTGGGTATTCTATCAACATATTTTTCAAGAAAGTCGATAGTATAGAGTGACGCATCATCATAATATCGATTGATTATTTCACTCCAATCCCATAAATCGATAAACTTGTCAATAAGATAATAGTTCAACTTTAGATCAGTATTACTTGAAAGTTCTGACCAATCCCAATAATTTTTAAAATGCTCAATACATTCCTCATGAAAAAGGATTTTATTACTTGTGTTAGACAAGGCTTTCCAAGCTACATCGTTAAGGCCCTTAGCCATAAACTCATTTGATACTTTTTTTATTGCCATACTACTTTTGTTTTGATTATTAATGAAGTTTGGTGCAAAAGTAAAAGCAGGGTGTCTCATTTTATGTGACACCCTATAAAAGAATCACCTATTTTTCTCCTCCTTCACCATCTTTCTCCACCTCTGAAATGCCCTCATCAAACTTTCTTCTTCCACTAACCCTACCATATTATAATGTTCGACAAAAGTTTCCATTGATTTTTTGAACATGATGCCGTGGCAGTATTTATTTTCCAGTAGAAATTCATAAAGTTCGGCCCTCATTTCTACTTCCATTGCTTTTTCAATGATAAGTGCACTGTTATGACCTATATAATTATATACATTTGGATTTTTGCCGTTTCTGGGATGGGGGAGGGTGAAGGTAATATTTCCGGTTTCGTGCCATGAGACGTTGGGAGGGTGGGGAATGGATAGCTGGTGGAGAAAGTGGTAGATGGGCTGGGTGTCGAGAAGATGGATCGCGGAAAGTGAGGAAGAAGAGCGGTCTGGAGGTACGTCGAGGTGATTTTTGTAGCGCATGTACATGTAAGCCGCTAGATAGGGCTTGATCTGAAAAGTAACTGTAACCATTGTTTTTAGATTTGATTTGTAAAATATTTATCAGTGGAGTACCGTGTTTGATATTGGTATCCGTTTTCTCTTGTTGGAAATTTTACTTAAAAAGAAAGGCCGGGAGGACGCTTTTGTAATGCTTTGCTTTTCAGATAGTTACATAAGTGGGTTTTGGTTTTAAACCAACGGGTCGTTCCTTTTAAAGGAACGACCCGTTGCACACCGAGAAACACCTCGTTGGTTTTAATGCAACGAGGTGCTCCTTAAAATCAAGAGATAAAGCTAGAATAAATCTCTCGAAATTTTGAAATCATAAAATAACTTGTTTGTTTTTGATGTAAATAAATAGTACTGTTGTATATTTACTTGTTTTTATCTATATAAAGAAATATACAGAGTGTCATATATGAAGAAATTTTAGATGAAGTCTATTTAACATAGTTTAAATGAGCCTCTTTTATATTTCTGATTTTATTTTATGTTTAAGGGAGATTTAAAATATAATTATAATGTAACTGAAAAGTAGAATAGGAAGGAAATCCAAGTAAAATGGCTAATAATAGCTCCTTAAAACGAAAAAGCACTAAGTTCTATCAGAACTTAGTGCTTTTTCATATTCTATTCTTATTAAAATAAATATATAGTTCTTAAAATACAAATTATATCTCTTTTTCGGATTGTATTTATTAACAGTTCCGGTTTGGTATTATATAATGGAACAAAAGTATATATTCTTTTTGCAAAAAACAACGAAAAGACATATTTTTTTTATGGAATAGTCATCTAAATTGATTGAAAAAGTAAAATCAAGCAACATTTCTTTCCAGAATTACATATTTGATGTAAAAACACTACAAAAACAATGGATTATAATTAAGTTCTGATAGAACTTATCTAAGTGTAAAAAGTGAGTTTAAATGTTTTAGGGCTATTTAATAATTTAAAAAGAGATTTATGAAGAAAAAATTAGCGCTGCTATTTGGATACCTTTTTATAGGTATCGGGCTGATAACAGCTCAAACGCAGAAAGTCACGGGGACAGTGATTTCCGATGATGACAAACAACCTGTTGTAGGGGCTTCAATTGTTGTAAAAGGCACTAACTTAGGTACAATAACAGACATAGACGGGCATTTCACATTATTGAATGTGCCAAATTCAGCAAAAATATTACAAATCTCTTATATCGGTATGAAAACGGAGTCGGTTTCTGTTCAACCGACTGTTAGAGTTATCTTAAAGTCTGATACACAACTGATGGATGAAGTTGTTGTGGTAGGTTACGGATCAGCAAAGAAACTAGGGTCAGTAGTCGGTTCGGTAACAACGGTTAATAATAGCAAGATAGCTAATAGACCGGTTGCTAATGCCGGAGATGCATTACAAGGACAAGTTGCCGGTTTACAAGTATTTACTCCCAGTGGAGAACCAAGTGGAAGTGTTGTAATGCGATTGCGTGGAGTCAGCTCGATCAATTCAAATACAGAACCTCTCTTTATTCTCGACGGTTCACCTATATCATCCGGAGCATTTACAGCATTAAATCCGAACGACATCGAAAGCATGACCGTATTGAAAGATGCTTCCTCAACAGCTATATATGGTTCTCGTGCTGCTAACGGGGTAGTAATAATGACTAGCAAGAAAGGAAAAATGGGACAGAAAGCCCGTGTTAGTATCAATGCGCAATATGGCTGGTCGAGAATGACTGGGGATAACATAGAGATGATGAATACCGAACAATGGCTTAACCTGCAGGAAATGCTGGATCCGGGAAAAGCATACGATACTACATTTCAAAAACGGAAAAAGTTCTATATAGATAATGGTATATCTACAGATTGGGCGGATGTCTTCTTCGGAGATGCAGCTCCTACACAACAATATGATGTAAATGTGGTCGGTGGTTCCGAAGGTATCAACTATTATATTTCATTTGGACATTATGATACAGAGGGAATTATGGATGATTCCTCATTGCGCCGTGAGACTTTGCGCAGTAATGTGGAAGTAAAGGTGACCGACTGGCTGAAAGCCGGGATTAACGTGAACCTTTCCTATCAGAAATATAACACGACAACTTTCGGAACGGAAGCTAATAGCGTTTATAATAAAGCGTATGCTGCCCGTATTTATCGTCCTGACCAAACAATAAACGAGATATTGACAGACGAAGAAGGTAACTTTACAGGATATGGAAAACGATTGGACTATTTTGACGATATGGGATATTATAATCCGTATTACTTGGCAGAACTTCAACCGAATGACCGGAGTACGGTACGTATCAATGGCAATACCTTCTTTAATATAAACCCAATAAAAGGATTGAATATACGTACCTCGCAGGCAGTAGATGCCTTTGATTATCGTAACTCCCATAAAGCCTATCCGGAAGGCCCCTTTGAAGGGGCAGGGGTGGCGTCCGAGTCTTTCGAACGTTATTATTCATTTACTTTCACCAATACGGCGGAATATAAGTTCAGTCTGTCAGACAAGCATCTTTTTACCGTGTTGGCCGGTCAGGAGTCCATTATCACAAAGAATGAGAATTTCTCGGCAACTTCTAAAAAAATGGTAGATTCACGAATGATGCTGATGGCAGCTGGAGCAGAGTCAGAAGTGCCGATACATTCGATGTATGACAAGGTTTTCAATTCTTATTTCGGCACAATCAGTTATAGTTTCGCTGATCGCTATTATGTCGATTTGGCAGCACGGCGGGACGGTTCTTCTCTGTTTGCCAAAAACAACCAGTGGGCAAACTTTTATTCTTTGGGAGCCATGTGGGATATGAGAAAAGAGAATTTCCTGCAGAACGTTTCATGGTTGAACAGTTTACAGTTGAAAGTGAGCTATGGAACAACTGGTAATTCCGGTATCAGCGCCTATAATGCGTTGGCATTGGTCGGCTCCGGTTTGCTGTATAACGGACAACCGGGTATTGCTCCTTCTACCGTCGGAAATGATAACCTGACATGGGAAAGCATGAAAACACTGAATGTAGGCATCAGTACAAGAGTGTTTGACCGCTTTTCTGTAGAACTGGAATTTTATAACCGTCAGACGGACGATATGTTGATGGGTTATCCATTGTCATACACTACCGGACATGGTAGTAGTGTGGAAAATGTAGCAAGTATGCGTAATCGTGGTTTCGATATTACTCTGGGAGTGGATATTCTGAAAACGAGAGATTTCTCATGGAGTGTCTCCGGGAATCTGAATTATAATAAGAATGAGATAACTAAACTGTTTAACGGATTGGATGAATATACCTTGCCCGATACTGGTTTAAAAATGAAGGTCGGCAAACCTTGGGGAGAATATTACTATGTAAGATGGGCAGGAGTCGATCCGCGTGACGGATATAATATGTGGTACGACAAAAATGGAAATTTGACGAAGAGTTACTCCGAAGAAGATGCAGTTTTTGTCGGCAAACAACGCTATGCGCCATGGTCCGGTGGCTTTGGTACCCAGTTCGGATGGAAAGGGATTTCTGTTAGTGCCGACTTCTCTTTTATGCTAGGCCAGTATATGTTGAATAATGAGCGCTTTTTTACAGAGAATCCCACTTTTGCAGGTTCGGACAATCAAACTGTAGAAATGCTTACCATGTGGCAGAAGCCGGGAGATATAACCAGAATTGCCACTCCCGACTCCCCGATGCAGTTTGATACGCATTTACTGGAAAATGCTTCATTTATGCGTATGAAAAACCTGACTATCGGGTACACCCTTCCGGCCAAACTGATTCAGAAAACAGGAGTAATCAGTAACGCCAGAATCTACTTTGTAGGACGTAATTTACTCACAGTGACTAAATATAAAGGATATGACCCGGAAGTAGACAGTAATATCCAATTGGGTAACTATCCCAATACGAAACAATATTCTTTCGGAGTCGAACTAACTTTCTAAAAACATAAAGAATGGTGAATATGAAGAAAATATCTATGATAGCATTGACTATACTGACACTTGGGGTGACTTCTTGTGATATGGATAAAATGCCATACGATGCTGTTCCTACAGAAGAAGCGTTAACGACCATAGTCGGTTTTGAAGAAGCACGTGCCGGTATCTATTCCGTATATTTAGGACTGACAGGAGGAAGCTATGTATTAGCTCCGGAAGTTCAGGCAGATGTCTTTAATGCAGTGGCGGATTTCTCTAATAAATATGGTGAGTTGCACCGTTGGACTTTCGAGAGCACCAACTCTACCGTAGAAACAATCTGGTCGAACTACTATGCCGCTATCGGACGTGTCAACTTCTTTATTGACGGGGTAGGTAAGATCGATGAGAATCCGGAAATCGAATTGACTGAAACCCAGAGACAACAGATTAATGTGTATGAGGGGGAAGCGTATTTTACAAGAGCATACTGCTACTTTTATCTAGCTACTTTATTTTGCCGCGATTACGATGTAGCTACCGCAGCAAGTACTCCGGGACTGCCGCTTCAGGTAAAATATGAGCCTAAACTTTCTGCTACCCAATATCCGGGACGATCTTCATTGGAAGATACTTACAAACGGATATTGGAGGACCTCGAAGAAGCCGAAGAACGTATAGAGACTGCAAAAAATGGCATTGCTGATTATGACAGGTATATTAATGGTGCATACGTGACAGTCAACACGGCTCCCAAGAATTGTGGGAATTATATCACGGTAGATGTAGTGACTGCCTTGAAAGCGCGTGTTGCCCTGCAAATGGACGACTATGAAAATGCAGCCAAATATGCAGGTGACCTGGTTAATTCGAACAGATATCCATTATCGAACACAGCAACAGATTTTGAAAGCGTATGGAAGAATGACAAGGGAACGGAAACCATCTGGCAGATTGCCATGACTAGTGCCGACGATGCCGGTGTACCTCTGGGGACTATTTTTATCGGTTATCCGACTGCAAAGAAGGATTATATTCCTACACAAACACTGATTGACTTATACAATGAAAAAGATATCCGGTTAAAGTCTTATTTCGGAAAATATCACTTAACCGTATCATCTGGTAATGCGGCAGACATCTATTTCTTTAATAAATATCCGGGCAATGAATATTACAATGCATTAGGAAGCGAAACACGCTATTTGAATCAGCCGAAACCATTCCGAATTGCTGAAATGTATCTGATTGCCACTGAAGCTAATGCTAAGATTGGAACGGCAGCTGCTGTGAAAAAGGGTAATGACGCTTTGAATGCATTAAAAAAAGCGCGAATCGAGGGATGGACTGATGCAACCTACGATCAGGAAGCTTTATTAAATGAAATCATGAACGAACGGGAACGTGAGCTTGTAGGTGAGGGATACCGGTTGATGGACTTGAAGCGTTGGGGGAAAGGTGTGAAGCGTGGAAAACCGCAAAGCAAAGGACTGGTGCTTTTCCCGGGACAAGCAAGTACTGACGGACTGGATAAACTTATGGATGACCAGCGGATGCTTTGGCCTATTCCTAAAACAGAAATGGATGCCAACCCTCAATTGGCAGGTCAGCAGAATCCGGGATATTAATCAATGAATAACGTAAATTATCAAACACTTGAGTAAAATGAACTATCTGAAAATATACACCCTTTTTCTATGTGCCGTTCTGATCGCCGCCTGTTCGGACGATGAGGAACAGTTTAATTCCGGAGCGGCTACGGTAAACTTGCAGGAAACTGCAATGACGGTGAAAGAATCTGCCGGTTTGTGTACTGTGCCTGTTGTTGTGACGGGCGAACATACCGGAACTATCCGTGTGACGTTCGAATTAAAAGATCATAATGCCAAAGAGGATGAAAACTATATTGTCACAACCAAAACGTTACTTATTCCTGCCGGGCAGGAAACAATGAATTTTGAGTTTAAGACCGTTGATGACAAGCTTGTTAATGACGACCGTTCTTTTGATGTTGAAATTGCTGATGTGAAAGGGGCGTCTATTGGTGAGAACAAGCGACTGACAGTGACTATCAAAGACAATGATTCAAGCTTTTATGAAACGCTTTCAGGAACTTGGATATTTACCGGAACGGCTTCTGCCACCAATGTTTCCAATGTGCCAGTGGGATTCTCCGTTAGAGTAAATACAGCGGAAGAAGGCACGGAGGCATACGAACACTATCTGGTCTGTTCGAATAAGAATGGATTTGATCCGGATAATGATATTGAATGGGAATTTAGTTGGCGGTTGCATTATGAATATGATTCGGAGGTGCAGAAAACCTACCTGTCCATTGTGCCGGGTGAAGATGTCGCTTCTTATGGCCCGTATACCATTCGTTTCAGGAGACTGGCTTTGGACGGAAGTACATCTGACGTATATCGCGGAGAATATGATGCTGAAACTAAAACTGTCACTTTCGAGAATGCCAATTTGATAGGCGATATGTATAAGGACGGCTTGATACAAATACAGAAATTCAGGCTATTTGGCTGTAAGATGGAACACATCAGATAAAACAAGATTATTAACATAACAAATAAAAAGAACTTATGAGAGCATTAATTGTCTGCATTACGCTGTTGTTCGCTTTTCTAACTTGTACCATGGCACAAATACCATCAGTCAAGGTTGAAAATACGAAAGGAGCACAGGTAAACACCTCCTCCCTGATTAATCACAAAACACCTATGATTATTTCTTTTTGGGCAACAACCTGTAAACCATGTATTCGTGAATTGGACGCCATAAATGAACAATTGCCCGATTGGTTGGAAGAAGCTAAATTCCGTGTTGTAGCTGTTTCGACAGATGACAGCCGTTCTACTGCTAAAGCGCGTGCATTGGCAGAGGGACATGGATGGGATGATTTTATCATGTTGTATGATAAAAATCAGGAATTCATGCGAGCTATGAATGTGAGCCTGACTCCACAGGTATATGTAGTGGATGCAGATGGGAAGATTGTCTATTCACACACCGGGTACGCGCCGGGAAGTGAGCTGGAACTACTGAAAGCGATAAAAAAACTACAGAAATAGAAACTGTTATTATTCATAGATAAACGCAATGACATGACTAGAATAAGAATTCAGGTGTTGGCTTTAGTAGCGTTAGCGTCTACTCTAACCTATGCGCAGCAAGATAACAAAAAAGGTTATCTGACAGGAAGCTTTGAAACGAATACGATTTACTACAAGGATGATAGTAAGACAAAAGCAGAATCTCCGGAAGATCATTTCGGTTCGAACAATTATCTGAAACTGGATTACTATCAAGGTAAGTTTGCCGTAGGTGTACAGTTGGAAGCCTATGAACCGGTACTGGTGGGATACCCGACAGAATTGGAGAAAGCAAAACTAACCAACTATTACGTATCTTGGGCCGACAAGGATTTTTCCGTAACAGCGGGTACATTTTATGAGCAGTTTGGGAGTGGACTGCTATTCCGTAGTTGGGAGGACCGTATGCTTGGTTTGAATAATGCGGTGATGGGAGCACGTTTTACTTACAATTACAAGAATATTGTAAGGTTGAAGGCCATTTGGGGAACTCCACGTTTTGGCATGGACTTTTCCGATACACAAGTACGTGGCGTAGATGTAAGTTTCTCCTTATCTGAAATGCTTAGTTGGCAAAATACATCCTTGAGTATCGAAGGAGGGGCATTGAACCGGTATGAGAAAATCAATATCGACCTCGAAGAAGAAGGGGGAAAACCTTATTCGAATGGCTTCTCGGGACGGGTAAATTTTGAACGCTCCGGATTTACAGCGAAAGGTGAATATGTGGATGGTGGCAATAAATATTATAATTTCATTCATGATGACAAACTTTATGCGAGGAAACGTGCCAATGCGCAATTGCTGGAGTTGGGATATAGCGGCAATGGGTTGGGAGTAAATCTGACCGGGCGCCGTTTGGAATGGATGAATAGTGAGATTATTGCCGGTAATGGTTCGACTTCGAATCTGTTGAATTATGTTCCGGCTATGAGTACGCAATATACCTATATGCTGACCAACTTGCATCCTCATACTCCACAAATAGGAGATGTGACAAATGCAGTTAGCGGTGAGATGGGCGGACAATTGGATATCTTTTATCATTTCAAAAGAGGAACGGTCATTGGAGGTAAACGTGGTTTGAAATTACACGCTAACTTTTCTACCTATTATGCTTTAGAAAAAGAAGGAACAGCCCAGATAGGAAACTTGGCATTTCGTGACTTTAGTGTTGATGTGGAAAAGCAATGGACAAAGTCATTCAAAATGAACTTGCTTTATTCTATGCAAGAATATAGCCCTTCGTACGGAGCGAATAAAACGACTAATCTGTCGAATATTTTTGTAGCAGATTTACAATATAAGTTCACGCCTTCTTTTTCAACTCGCATGGAGTTGCAATACCTAACTACAAAAGAAGATCAGAAGGACTGGATGGCAGCTCTGTTGGAGATAAATTTTGCTCCGGCATGGAGCATTTACGGAAGTGATATGTATAATCACGGCAAGGATAAAATCCATTATTACAATGTGGGAGCCAGTTATGCCAAGTCCCGTACGCGTATAGCCTTGAGTTATGGTCGTAACAAGGAAGGGTACGTCTGCTCTGGTGGAGTTTGCCGGACGATTCCTAAATATACAGGTGCCAACCTGACTATAACTACTTCATTTTGAGTTCATCGAAACATTTATTAATTAGAATATAGAATATGAGAAAATTTACAATGTTTTTTATGTCAAGTCTGATATGCTTGTGCGGATGTTTTACAGCGTGCAGCGGCAATTCTGACGACAATGGTGAAGAGCCGGATAACGGCGAAGTGACAGGACCTATTACTTTGACTGTGGATAAAGCCAAGATTGAAGCCAATGGAACAGATATGGCGACTTTTACGGTGACTGATGCCAATGGAAAAGTACTGACGACTTCCGAATATATGAAGAATGTATATTTTGAAGATGTAACTACCGGTGATTATTTGGAGAGACGGACCAATACGTTCTCGGCAGTAGAGAACGGGACACATAAGTTTAAGGCATATTACCTGGACTGGGAGTCGGATGAAGTTTCCGTAACCGCACAGAATCGTAAGAATTATGAACTTTTCTATCGTAAAGTAGGTGTCTTCAAAATGACGGGAACTTGGTGTACTTATTGTCCGGCCATGACTTCGGCATTGAAGAAAGTGGAAGAACTGATGCCGGGACGTATGGTAAAAATGGCTTTTCATTCTTCCAGCAGTTCCGCCACTGACCCGTTCCATTTGTCACAGACAAGCACAATCATGAGTCGTTTTGGAGCGTCCGGTTTTCCTACCTGTATCTATGACTTGAAAGTCATGTCGATAGACAGGAACGTGAGTGCTATTAAACAGACTTTACAAAGTCAAATCCGACAATATCCGGCAACCTGCGGAATTAAGGTAAATACATCTTATAATTCTTCTATGGGTGAGATTACGGTGAATGCCGCACTGAAGTCGAGCTTGGGGGGAGAATATGACCTTGTTTATGTCTTGGTGACTGATGGCTTAACAGCATCCGGAGGAAATGAGGCCTCGTATGATTATACAGTAAGAGCTATTTCCAACAATTACCTGTCGATGTCAACCGACGGACGGTTTACTGTGAGTGCAAACGAGGAGCACACTGCCGCAACTTTCAGCATCTCTAATGCAAAGAACCTGAATCCTGCCACATCGCGTGTAGTGGTTTATGCATTGCGTAAAGTGGATGACGCATATATGGTGGATAATATAACCGAATGTTCGATTAATGGTAGCATAGACTATCTCTATAATGATTAAGACTTATGAGGAAATTATACTTGACAATTCTACCAATTGTAATGATCCTTTGTTTAGCAATGCTGTCATCCTGTTCCGGCAATTCGGACGAAACGGAGAATGGAGGGACGGATGACGGCATTTTGCGTATTACAGCTGATAAGACGGCTATACAGGCAGATGGAGTAGAGAAAGTGACCTTCACGGTCAAACTGGGTACAAAAGATGTAAGTGAAGAAAGTACAATGAACCTGATTTTGGTAAAGGAATCGGGAGAGGAAAACCTGGATTATGGTGTTCGTGCTTTCAGCACTTCAGTGCCGGGTACGTATGTTTTTAAAGCCCGCTATTATGAAGGAAAAGCAATGGTCAGTGAAAATGAAGTGACCGTTCAGGTTGCTCCCGTATCAGGAGGAACCAGCTATTATCATAAATTACTGGGGATGCAGTTTACTTCTGTCGGGTGCCAGGCCTGTCCGGCGCTTAGCACTACATTGAAAGCAATTCAGACTGAACAACCGGGGCGATTGGCTATCGCTTCTTTCCACATGGATTTCGGAGGAATGACGGATCCCATGAGTACAGCAGCTACCAATAATTACCGGACTAATATTCTCGGTAATTTCTCGGGACTGCCCCGTTTCTTTTACAATCTGCGTAAGGGTACTAAAGAAATGATCAGTATCAAGAGCCAGATTGAAGAAGAGCTTCAGAAAGAATTAAGTAACTATCCGGCTTCTTGTGGGGTAGCTGTTGAGTCTGTGTATAATGCTTCTGACCGTACAGTGAAGATTACTGCCAAATTAACTTCCAACGTAACAAACACTTATCGTTGTTTGATTTATCTGGTAGAGGATGGAATCAAATACTTTCAAACGAATGGTGCGAATGATTATACACATAATAATGTGGTGCGTGCAGTGGTGTCCACATCGTTGAACGGCGACCGTTTCAATGGGGAAGTAAATGCGGGAGTAGAATCTACCATGCAACGATCTTATCAGTTGGAACCGGGATGGAATGTGGATAATATGCGTGTGATAGTGTCGATGCTGACAACTTTGGATGGAGGAAAGACTTATACGTGTAACAATGTAAATGAGTGTAAACTTGGAGAATCAGCAGATTACTTGTATAACGAATAAAGAAGAGTTATGTATATAAATGTCTATAAAATAATATTGCTGGTCTGTATGTGCTGTGTGGGAATATGCTGGATTTCCTGTTCAGGCAATTCCGATGATTCGGAGCAGACAGAAGTGATTTTGAGCGTCGATAAAAATACATTGACTGCGGACGGAAAGGATATTATAACCTTTACGGTAATGCATGCGGGAATAGATGTAACTGCTGATGCAATCATCCGTTCCGTGATGGACGGACAAACTTTGGATGGAAATACCTTTTCTACTTCTAAAGCCGGAACCTACGCTTTTGAAGCATCTTATGGTAACTATGTATCCAAGCTGGTAACGGTCGTTGCGAGTGCTGTACCAGGTACACCTTCCAAATTTGTAAAACGTATTTGTGCTATGGAGTTCACCGGAACTTGGTGCGCCATGTGTCCGGCAGGAATGACTCGCCTGAACTATCTGATAAATTCGAGTTATGAGGGAGTTGTTTATCTGATGTCATTTCATGTTGATGGGACAAGTGCCGATCCAATGACAATTGAACAGTCATCGATTCTTTCCAGGAAGTTTGCTATCTCCGGTTATCCTTCATGCGTGGTTGATATGCGTGGGACAATGGGACTATCTGAAAACTATAGTGTCATGCGGGCTATATTTAATGAGTCTTTGGAGGAGTATCCCGCATCATGTGGAGTGGCCATCCAGTCACAATATAACGGACAGGCTGATGTGACAGTGAGGATTACGTCAGAAAAAGACGCTGAATATCGTTTGATTTTATATGCGGTAGAAAACGGATTGAAGTACCAACAGAATGACGGGGGAATTTATCGTGATTACACACATAACCATGTGGTACGTAAATTACTGTCTGCTACCGTTGATGGCGATAAATTGGGATATATAGCGACCGGTAAGGAGTCGAGCAGGAGTTATACTGTTATAATGGAAGAAGAATGGAATGCGGAGAATCTTTCTTTTTATGCATTGGTTACTGATGAAAACGGATATGTAAATAATTTGGCTGTCTGCAAGGCAATTGATGGAGATGCCGATTATGAATATGTAAATGATTAATTACATTTATCACTTTTAATTATGAAGAAGAATTTATTTAGTTTATTACTCATGTTGGGATTTATCTTTGTGATAAGTTCTATGATCCTTTCGTGTTCGGATGGTGATGAACCGAGTGTAGAACCTGATGTACCTGTGAATCCGGATGTGCCGCTTCCTCCAAACCCTACACCTATCAAATGGGTTGAAAATGAAGTGGACGGCGGCGAACGAGGAGTAGGTATAAAAGTTACCAGTAACACTGAACATAATTTTGTATTTGAGTGTACTCCGGGTTCTAAAGTCCAATCTTATCGGTTGGATGTATATCCTTTATGCCGCATGTACAATTACCTGTTGGAAAGTGTAGGGGCAGGAGTACAGGCAACAGAGGAGGAAGTGGAAGATTTAATAATGGAGGCTATTTATAATTCTGAAGGTGCAGGTGCATATACGTTTAGTCGATCTACTTTAGGAGATAGTTATCCGAATGCAGAATTTGACTGGGTAAATTCCAAATATGCTCAATCGGAGATTGTACCGGGAGCGGAATACCTGATTATAACAGTCGGTTGTAATGATGAAGGCGGACAGAATCCGGCGGATATGAAAATCTGTTATCTAAAAACACCAGTTCAGAGTGTAATAGGCACTCCTCGTGTGGATATTGATGTTACTACAAGTTATCATGCAGTCGGTATCCAATACCTCCCCAATACGGATAGTAAATATTTTTATCAATTCTGTGGAGATTCAGAACCTATTGATGCATTTATAAATACGTATGGAAAGTCGATGTATATAGACTTTATGAGACACTGGATTCAAAAAGCGGAAGATGCACAGGTTCCTCAAGAGGAATTGTATTATACGGTAGATTTCGGTTATACGGCAGATGCAAAAAGAATGATAACCGCTACCAGCATCGGACTGGATGAGAACAAGACTCCGGGTGAGTATGTCCGTCAGGACTTTCATTTGAAAGAAATAGGCCCGAATGCAGAATTACCAGAGTGCAAACTGGAAATTAGCAGGATTGGTGCTTCCATGGTTGATATGAATGTGGAAATGGAAGATAATTGCGTAGCCATGTTTTATCGTATATTTAAGGCTTCGGAGTGGGCTCCTTATGAAAATGCAGATGAAGCAACCATGACTACTTTAGCACGGACTCTAGACCAGGAAGGATGGGGTGTGAAAAATACGAATTTTGCTCAAAAAGGTTCCTATAAAGGTACAGAATTCCAATTTGATTTGCTTCCTGATGCTCCTTATGTCGTGGCTTACATTGGGCGTAATGAGTATGGGCAGTTATCCAAAGAAGTAAAGCATGCTTCATTTTCTACCAAAGCGCGTATTACTGATACTCCGGATGCATCTGAAGCTGATATTGATATAACGATCACTGATCCGGGACGTACAAGTCTGAAACTGAATTATTCATATAATCAGAAAACAGCCGTATTCTATCATCAGTATATTATGACACCGGATTTACTGGAAGATGCTAATAAAGCGGAATTAATCAATTATTTATTGTCTGAAGACTCTAATGTATGGCCTGCTGATGCAACAGGAGGGGTGGAAAGTTTCACTTGGACAGGATTAGACCCGGCTACCGAATATATATTTGCATATATGGCTGAAGACTGGAATGGCGTATTGACGGATGTGAAGATTGTAAAAGCTACCACTGAAGCAATTGTGGCAGGTCCGAATCCGACGATACAACTGAATGCCTACATGAGTGATTTGGGTAACTTTACAGTTCAGTATTCTATTGTGAAGGATGTTGCCAAACTATATTATGCCATAACAGAAGATAACTATTCCGCAAGTGGTGATTATACTTACCAGGAATGTATGGATGTATGGAAAGAAGAGTGTCTAGATTATGGTATATCTGGTGTTAACTCAACTACTCAATCATATGATAAGACAAGTGAAGCCAAACGACTGGTTGCCCTATGTGTACCTATTGGTGCCGATGCTGATGGAAATGAAGTGATTGGCGATCTTTATACAGTATTCTATGATAAAGAGAAAGGTATCATTACTGATCCTTCCGTATTATTCCCGGATGCTCCGAAGTTGAAGGAGGGAATAAAGGGAACAGTGAAACCTCAAGTAGTGAAGAAAGATAACCGGATTCCTGCAAATACGATTATTAAGGAAAAAGTGGATAAGAGTACTCCTGGTGCGATGATGAGCGGAAGTACTATTTATCTTGATTTGAAAAAATTGGGTAAACATCCTCACGCCAAATAATATAGTATTGGCACAATTATTCCGCACGATAGCGTGAAAGTCTGTCGTGCGGTTTTCTCTAATCATCTAAATTATCATAGATATGAGAAGAAAATATTTTTTATGTAGTATGGGGAAATATGTATGTTTCCTGGCAGTATGTGTGGTAATGTTGTCGTCATGTTATAATGACGATGATTTAAAAAACTCAATTTCCGGTCTGGAAGACCGCATGGATAAGTTGGAAGCTTCGTTACAAAGTGTACAGACAGATATTTCCACATTGAAGACGCTGACTGATGCTTTATCTCAAAATAAATCAATCGCTTCTGTGTTGGAGAATGAAGACGGAAGTTATACAATTAAGTTTTCAGATAAGACGGAAGTAACTATTCGTAATGGTGAAAATGGGGAGGATGCTCCGCAAATAACCGTGATAAAGAACGAAGAGGATGGTATCTATTATTGGGGAATAACTAGTACAGACGGTAAAAAGACATTCTTGAAAGATGGAGAAGGAAAAATGATGCCTGTAACGGCTGCCGCTCCTAAGATTCGCATTAATACGAACACGAAAGAGTGGGAGATTTCTACGGATAGTGGAAAGACTTGGGAGTCTACTGGTGTTTACGCATCTGGTGAAGGAACAGGAGATACCTCTCTTTTTAGTGGAGTTAGTCAGGATGATGATTATGCGTATTTTACTCTGAAGGATGGCACAATATTAAAGTTGTCGAAATCTAAGGAATTGAAATGTGAGATATTATCAGGAAAACAATATTTTGCAAACGGCGAGGAGAAACTGATTTCAGTTGAAATGAGTGGTATTTCGAAGTATACCGTAACGAAGCCTGATGGTTGGAAAGTTTCACTGACAGGAAAGGGACTGACTATTACTGCTCCTGTGGCAGAGAATCAGTATGCAGAAACGGGGGGCAAAGTGGCAGTAATGGCTGTTGCGTCTAATGGGCAGAGCATAATCTCGGAGATTCCGGTGATAATAGGTGAGGCTCCTGTTACTATATCTGTTGAGGGCCAAACGGTTTCTACTACTTTAACGAGTGGTATAGAAATGTATTATTTGGGAGTGCTGGAAATTAATGAATATAGTGCAGAGGCTGTAGCTGAATTAGTGAATGGATATGTTGCCCGTATGTATATGAAGACAGAGGCTCTTGATAAAGTTCCATTGGCAGAACTGATAGGTAAGGATCCTGAAGCCGGAAAGACATATATGATTTGGGCAGTACCTCCATCTGAAGCTGGTAGTGAATATTTGCCTGATGACGTGATTGCCAGCGTGATTAAGACTGCTGCAACAGTAGAACTGAAGGTTTCGGATATAACGTTTGAAGGTGCAACGGTTTCTGCGATCAGAAAGGGTTGTGACGTTTATTATACAGGGATTTTAGATAAGCCGAATTATTCACCCGAAAGAGTTATTGAAGATCTGGCTTATGGGGGAGGAACCAAACAGTTTTCAGATTATACCGGGCCGTTGGAAGGTAAGGTGTTAGATTTTCTTCCGACAGTAATACCGGGAACAACGTATGTACTTTGGGCCATTCCTTATAAGGAGGAGAAGGGCTATAAGACAGAAGAACTGGTGGCGGTTGAAATTGCAGTTCCTGCCTTGACGTATGACGGGACAGCGGCGATAAATATTAGTAGTGTTGTTACTACGGTTTCAAGCATTAGTGCGACTATTACTCCCGGAACAGGTTGTTATAAGTTCTATTATTCTTATATGAAAGAACAGACTTTGGCCAATTATGCGACCGACAAGGACGTAATCTCTTACCTTATCAAAAGCGGGGATTCTTCCAAAGAGGCAAAAAACTTTGAAAGGATCTCTTTAGACCCGGGAACAAAAGGTTTTATTGTTGCGGTAGCTTTGAATGAAAAAGGTCAGCTCGGTTCGTTAGTGAAAATACAGGCTGACTCCAAAGAAATATCTTATAATCCTTCAATTTCGGTAGATGTGGCAATAGAGGCAAGTGTTCTATCTACAACTTTAACGTTGACACCAACCGGGAATCCGGTAAAATACCGTTATGTTCACATGAAATTGAAAGACTTCACAAATAGTTATTCGTATTGGGGAAATGAAGAAGCGGTCAAACAGGCTTTGGTGATGAATAGTGATGTAACTGAAATTGTTGCCGCTGAACTGAAGAATCATCAATTGACCATTGAGGATGTCGAGTTTAATACAGAATATATACTGTTCATGATAGCTATTGATGCTGATGGTAATCCTGCGTCAACCATAGCAAAGAAGGAGTATACTAGTGCAAAACCGACTTTTGTAAGGAAAGACAGAGATGCGGACTTATGGAATGCCAGTGTGCCGGAAGTGACGATTGACAAGATAGAAAAAGATAAGTTCTATACCGTTTCTTACACTGTGAAACCTAAGTCTGCTTGCAAAGTATTTTATGTATTTGCCGGGCCGGCAGATTATCTGACTGGTATGTATGATGAACAAATCAGGTATGTAATGAAAAACGGAGTAAAACAAACAACTACTTATTCGGGAAGTGCTTACGGAACATTACCTACTAATATCAATGTAACCTGGATGGATGAAGAAGGACGTTTTTATGAGGTTTCTAAAACCGTAGTAGAAGCTCCGGCACAATAATCTTTTTAATTTTTCTAATTTAATAATAATGATAGATGAAAAACTTATTTAATAGCTTTTATAGTATAGTATTGCTTGCCTTGTGTCTGATTACTTTCAGTAATTGTTCGGATAGCGACGACGGGGGAGATGTCGGTGATACTGATAATGGAATCACTGCGATTGGTACTGAAACGGAAAAGACGATTTCTATTTATGGAGAGACTGTTGAGATTTCGTTTACGGCTTCAGGAAAATGGACTCCTTCTTTACAATATTCTACAGGAACAGATTGGGCTGCTATAACTAATACCAGTGGTAACTCTGCTGCCGGTAAAGGGGGAGTAAAGGTGAAAATTAATAAAAACGAATCTGGAAAAGAGCGAGTATTGACTGTGGTTGTACAAGTGGAGGGATATAAAACTCCTGTTACAGTATGTACTATCACACAAGGAGGAGGATCCGGAGCGGCAGAAGATCTAGCTCTTAATGAGTATATGGATAAATATTTGAAGGAACATTATCTCTTTAAAGAAGAATATAATACACTAGATGTAGATTATGCATCGGTTTCTTATGATAATTTTCTGTCAACTTATCTTTTACCAATGAAAACCAATATAGAGGATGGCGGAACTTATCGTGCATTTTCAGTCAATGCAGGCAAGCGTTATATCTATTCTTATATTATGGAAACTGGTGCCAGTAGAACTCGTGCAAATACTCGTGCAACAAGTGTTGTAGGATCGGGGCTTGGAACGTTTTTCTCTTCTTACATGCCGGATAAAACTACTATTGGATTAGCCATTGGATATGTATATCTAGAATCTCCTGCTCAAAAAGCCGGATTGAGACGGGGTGACGTAATCGTTGCTGTAAATGGTACGACTTTGAATAAGAGTAATTACCAGCAATATATGAGCACTTTGTTTTATGCAGGTGGAGGTGAAACTTTTAAGATCGGCTATAGACGTAAAATCCTTGATGAAAGCCGGGGCGACTATGATTTGGTGGATGGTACTACTACATTAACCACTGGTAGTTACAATAATAGTCCTATCTTGAATTCAATGTTTATCAAAGACAAAAAAGAGAATAAATTCAATATCGGTTATTTAGTTTATCTAGGTTTTGATTTGAATTTTGCGGAAGACTTGAAATATGTAATTCAACAGTTCAAGGCAGAGGGCATCACAGATTTGATTTTGGATTTACGTTTTAACAATGGAGGTTCTGTTGAATTAGCTCGTTATTTAGCCGCTTCTATCGCTGGTACATCACATCGTTCGGATGTATTTATGAGAATGCAACGTAATTCCGGTGCAGATGAATATATCCGTTTTGGAGATGGTGATGATCTAAATCTTAAATCTGTAAGAATCATCTGTTCGGAAGAAACGGCTTCCGCCAGTGAATTGATAATTAGTGGATTAAGAGGCATAGATTTTCCTGTGAAATTATTTGGTAGCCGCACGGAAGGAAAGAACGTAGGAATGGAAGTGCAAGAATATAAATATGGAAATAAATATTATGAATTTGCTCCAATTACTTTCCGTTCTTTCAATGCAAAAGACTGGGGAGATTATGCTGACGGTATTGACCCGGATGTCATGTTGAATAATCAAAACTCAAGCTATGAAGATGATATTGATAATGTATTCCCTTATGCTTTCGGAGATTGGGACAATTTTGATTTCAATTATCCATTATATTGGGCACTATGCGATGTTCAAGGGGTGGATCCGACTACAGGAGAACCTGTGAAACGTAGTGGAAGAGCTGGTTTGACACGTTCTTCAAAAGATGAAATCATCAGAGTACCATCTGTACCTTTGAAACGCCCTGCGGGAACTTTTGGCTCGCTCATTTACAACAAGCCGGAAGTAGAAAACTTATATTAGTAAGACTAAATCTCTTGTGAAATAAATTTTCTCTTAAGTTAAAGGGGATGCTTCTCGATAAGGTGTTAGTGAGAGCATCCCCATTTTGCTTCATAAATGTATTGAGAATGAATATACTTAAACAAAGGTATATAAAAAAACAGATTTTTTACGCCCGGTAAATAAGAAAGTCAAGACCGCGACTATCTTTGTGGTAAAAACGAGGTCATAGGGTTTCCCCATCCTCATATGTCCAACGGGCTTGATGTCCCAATAAAAAAATACTTCTATGAAGGTAGTCTGCGGTCTTGACGTACACAAAGATAGTGTTTTTTGCTGTATTCTGTGTGCTAATGGAGAAAAAATCCAGCATAAATTCGGAGTTCTTACCGAA